>RCUT01000458.1_pt1 | contig 21048 bp, 25 predicted proteins | sample 2166171 | NCBI WGS metagenome assembly RCUT01 (sample SAMN09932757, study PRJNA488358) | compost metagenome | isolation source: compost soil in 4-hydroxybenzoic | place: Germany: Experimental Botanical Garden
AAGTGGTTAAGTTGTTTGTATTGCCTGAATACCGCCGTAATGGCATCGCAACTCAGCTATGTGACATGTTGTTTAGCCATGCAAAAAAGAATGGAATTGCCACTTTATATTTGCACACACATCCATTTTTGCCAGCGGCTGAAGAGTTTTGGACTCTACAAGGCTTTGAAGTCATTAAGCGAGAATGGATCGAGACGTATGACACCATTCACATGAGTAAATCTTTATAGCGTTTCATCATGAGTATGAAATCTTTTTAGAAAGTGGGTAGGCGGATAGCCCATAATTTTACTGAACATTGCTGTAAAAGCTGCCGAGTGTTCATAGCCCAAACTAAAGGCAATTTCCGTAATTGAGATATTCTCTTTTAATGCATTTAAAGCATAGATGATGCAGACCCGATTACGCCATGCCTGAAATGACATGCCCGTTTCTGACTTAAACCAGCGATGAAAAGTTCGTTCACTTTTATTATTCTCATGTGCCCAATCTTTAGGGCTATTAAATCAAGACGTTTCAGCCCTATTAGCACTACGCATGAAATCAACAAATGCACGTAACTTTCCGGGCATGTGTTTGCGATGCGGATAGTAGAGATGAAAAGCGTCATCCAATCCACTGTGCTGCTTCAGTATCTGCCGCAGCATGCCGCTTGCTAACTCTTGCTTCGCAAAATCTTCGAAGACGAAACCGATACCTTGGCCTTGTATTGCAGCATCAAGGGTAGATCTCATTTCGTCAAAAATAAAGCGCCCTTGAACATCGATTTGTACCATTTGACCTTGATCTTCGAACTTCCATTCAAAGAATCTGCCACCTACGGAATAGCGCTGTCGAATGCAATTGTGTTTTAACAGGTCCTCAAGAGTCTTGGGCTCACTCCGTTTGCGGAAGTAATCAGGGGCAGCCACTACAATTCTTTTTTGCCTCGTTCCCAACTGCACAGCGACCATGTCGTTTTGCACCCTCTTACCCATGCGTATGCCGATATCGAAACCAGCGTTGACGATATCGCTCAGTTGATTATCCAGTGAAACCTCGACATTAATCAGCGGGAATTTTTCAAAGAAGGAAGCCAGATGCGGTTCAATAAAGATGCGGTATGCGACGTACGAAGAGTTGAGGCGCACTGTGCCAGATGGTTGATCGGTCGCGAGCAAGACTTGTGACAAGGAATCTCTAATCAGAGCAAGCGCAGGTGCTAGTGCTGCGTTCAATGACGCACCAGCCTCGGTCAAACTTACACTGCGTGTAGTGCGGTTGAATAGCCGAACATTCAGTTGCGTTTCCACACTTTTGATCGTGCGTGATACAGCAGTTGGCGTGACGCCGATTTCTGCAGCGGCGCGAGCGAAGTTCAAATGTCTGGCGGCAGCCTCGAAGGTTAAAAGACCCGGAAGATGCACTGGTGGTGAAGTGAGTAAATCTTCTACACCCTCAGCACGAGTTGGACTCTGCATTATGACTTTTTTGTTCATACTGTATCTACACTTATGTTTATTTACGTCATTATCTCCTATCTCCATACTGCTTACATCAATTAATTTCATCACGCAAATCAGTTATCAATAGGAGTCACAATGAAGCTTAATCGCTCATCGACGGATCTTTTTTCACCACTCAAAATAGGTGCGTTATCCCTTGCTAACCGAATCGTTATGGCCCCGTTAACTCGCAGTCGTATGGGACTAGATGGTGTACCAAATGAATTGCATGCTCGCTACTATGCGCAACGTGCCAGTGCAGGTCTGATTATTAGTGAAGCGACTAATATTTCCGCCCAGGCGCGGGGATATGCATTGACGCCGGGTATCTGGACTGAAGAGCAAGTAGCAGGCTGGAAATTAGTCACAGATGCAGTACATGCAGTTGGTGGCCTTATTGTTTGCCAATTGTGGCATGTGGGCCGCTTCTCGCATGTAGATCTGCAGCCGGATGGCGCAGCACCGGTAGCGCCTTCGGCGATTCGAGCAGAAGGCCAAACCTATACTGAAAATGGAATGATGGATGTCTCTATGCCACGAGCACTCGAGACATCCGAAATTCCTGGCATCATCGAACAATATCGACACGCCGCCGCATGCGCAAAACGTGCCGGCTTTGACGGGGTTGAAGTACATTCTGCCAATAGCTACTTGCTGGATCAGTTCCTCCGCGATTCGACCAATCATCGCAACGACGAATATGGCGGTTCCATCGAAAATCGCTGCCGACTCACATTGGAAGTAACTGCAGCCGTGGTCGAAGTCTGGGGCCATGATCGCGTAGGCATTCGCCTTTCTCCAGTGACACCAGATGCCGGTAACACGCCATTAGATAGTCAAGTCATGCAGACATATGGTTACTTGATTGAGCAGCTGAATCGCTTTCAACTCGCATACATGCATTTTGTCGAGGGAGCGACAGCCACTTCACGCGTCGTCCCTGAGAACGTAGATCTCGATGCCTTACGCGCGCTTTTCAAAGGATCATACATAGGCAATAACAATTATGACCTAGAACTGGCCATTACCCGTCGCGCTGAAGGCAAGGTCGATGCCGTGGCTTTTGGTCGTCCATTTATTGCAAATCCAGATTTAGTACGTCGTTTGAAAGAGGGAGCTGAACTCGCTATTGCGCCACGTGAAACCTATTACGGCAACGGCGCAAAGGGTTACACCGATTGGCCTACATTAGCTGGGTAAGCCACAGGGCAACTAATCTATGCTGGATAAAACGGCCAGCTTTTTATAACGACTCGAATTAATAATCAGGAGTAAAGTATGAACAAACCTACTTATGTACAAGATTATCAAGCTATCGTTGAGGTACTGAACAAGTACAACGAAGGTTGCAAACAGGCTAAGAGCAGCATCATGAAGCCTGCTTTCAATGAGCAAGCCACGATCTTCGGTGTTGATGGCGACGGCAAGTTGACCGGCGGCCCGATTCAAAACTTGTTCGATGGCATCGACAGCGCATTCCATCCATCTGCTGAAGCTCAAGGAGTGATCGTTAGAGTCGACATCGTAGGCACGGCTGCTAGCGCGCGCATCGACACCAACGACGTCTCCGGCTTTTGCTTTACAGATTTTTTCAATCTGCTGAAAGTCGATGGCAAGTGGACTGTGGTCAGCAAGATCTATCACACTCACGTAGCACCTTGAACACACGTGGCTGATTAGGCTTTTTCCACAATGTCTTGCGCCTTTCTTTGCAGCCGAACGACCAGCTTACTTGCCTGAAAAATGCTGCCTTCCTATTTCGGCTACTTCACTTCGGACAAAAACATCTCGGTTAGCAGCCTTGACGCGTGCACTCACTACAAAGGAAATATCATGAAAACTCTCACCTCTGCTTTGGCCCTTTCAGTCGCGACCCTGTCGGGTGGTAATGCTTTTGCAACCAGTCTGCCCGGCGTTGAACACAACACGGCAAAATTCTTGCAATCCCTTGAAGGCGGCAAGCCGCTCGAGACCATGACGCCGGCCGAGGCCCGTGCAGTGTTGGTGGGCGCTCAAGCTGGCCCCAAAGTAGCCTTGCCTGCGGCTGACGTCAGCGAGAAGACGATCCACGTCAATGGCAGCGACTTGAAGCTAACCATTGTGCGCCCAGTAGGCAGCAAACAGAAGACCTTACCTGCGTTCATGTATTTCCATGGTGGTGGCTGGGTACTGGGCGATTTTCCAACCCACGAACGGTTGGTGCGTGACCTTGTAGTTGGTTCGGGCGCGGTGGCGGTCTTCGTCAATTACTCCCTGTCACCTGAGGCGGGATTCGGCGTCGCCATTGAGCAATCCTATGCCGCGACCAAATGGGTGGCTGAACATGGCAAAGAGATCAACGTTGATGGCAAGCGCCTTGCTGTAGCTGGCAACAGTGCGGGCGGCAACATAGCCGCTGTGGTTGCCTTGATGGCGAATGAGAAGGGCACGCCTGCACTGTGTTCGCAAGTATTACTGAGTCCGGTGACGGATGCAAATTTCGACACGCCGTCGTATAAGCAGTTTGCCAACGGCTACTTCCTGACGAAGGAGTTGATGGTGTGGTTCTGGGACAATTACACGACCGATGCCAATGTACGCAAGCAGATCTACGCTTCACCGCTGCAGGCTACGACTGAACAACTCAAGGGCTTGCCGCCGACGCTGATCCTTACTGCTGAATTCGATATCCTGCGCGATGAAGCTGAAGCTTATGGCCGCAAGCTCGATGATGCTGGCGTGCAAGTGAATACGGTACGCTACAACGGCATGATTCACGATTTTGGACTGTTGAATGTATTCAGCCATCTGCCAGCATCCCGCAGTGCGATGGCACAGGCGTCACAAGAGCTCAAGGCCAATCTGGGTAAGTAATCCCAAAGGCAGGGAACCTACAGCTCATGGCAGAGCTGTGGGATTTCATGACAGAAAACACGTCGTTCACCTGATTGCCTAGCTACACCAGCGAGGTTTCTCGCAATGTTTGCTGTGTTTTTTGCAGCTACGCATCAATGAGTAATTCTAACTATTATTAAGAGCAACTAAATGAAAATAACTTTTATCAAAACTTTATTTTTCGCGGCAATCATTCTTGGCGTGGGTGCAACTGCTCAAGCAGAAGATCTGCCAAGCGGCCAACAAGTTAACAGTGGTAAAGCCGTGAGTAAGCCTACGTACGTGCAAGAATACCAAGCCATCACCGAGGTGCTGAACAAGTATATTGAGGGCTGCAAGCAGGCCAAGAGCAGCACCATGAAGCCCGCGTTCAACCAACATGCGACGATGTACAGCGTCGGCGCCGATGGTAAGCTGGCTGGCGGCGCGATTCCAATTCTGTTCGAAGGTATCGACAAGGATTTCCACCCATCTCCTGACGCACAGGCCGCTATAGCCCGCATCGAGATCGTTGGTACGGCGGCCAGCGCTCGCATTGACGCCAATGACATGTCAGGCATCTCTTTCACCGACTTCTTTCATCTGTTGAAGGTCGAAGGTAAGTGGACTGTAGTTAACAAGATTTTCTACATGTATCCAAACCACTAAATCTTGAATTAGTACGCTTAATTCTCAAGCAAATCTAAAAGGAACAATTCATGATCAAGAAGATAAAAGTAGTACCAACCAGTGATTGCACTGTTGTGATTGGTGTTGAGCAAAAATATGTCGATGGTCTTCGCATTGATAGCACCGACGACATTGCCAAGGCATTTCACAAAGATGCTGTGATGTAAGGCTTTACGAATGGTAAATTATTAGGTGAATTAATAAAAAATTTATACGCATTTTCACCACAGGTGGCAGCTGCAGCAGCCTTAAAAGATTTAAAAAATATTTTAAGGCATAACTACTAATCTAATAGTAATATTCTATGTAATGGATATTTTATTCTATTTAGCAGGTTTCCAAAAGAAAATCTCTAAACCAGCGTTGTATAGAATCATGGTGTGTGCGTTCATGCCATGCCATTAATTTATTATAACCACCAACTTCAATAGGTGGTTTTTTGGAAATAATACCTGAATCTTTCTCTAATAAATGATGTGGAGCAACAGCAATCCAATCACTATTTTTAAGAATTTCTGGTAACAATAAAAAGCTTGTAATAGACATTACAACATTTCTCTTTTTCCCAATTTTCTCCAATGCAACATCTGTAGCTCCAGCGAAACCACCTCCATCGTAAGAGACTAATACATGATTGAGAGAGCAAAATGTATCTATATCAAGCTCTTGATTAGCTAATGGGTGATTTTCTCGCATCATACAAACATAGTTTTCTTTATGGATTATCCGTGAACGAAGGTTCAAGGGAACTGTTGGTTCACCCACTATAATAAGATCAAGTTCTCCATTCATCAGCATCGCTTCGACATTCCGACCATGAATAGACATCAGAGCTATTTTGACTTTTGGTGCAATCTTATTTAAAGCTAATGTAAAAGGTACACCTACACAATGCATACCGTTATCAGTCGCAGCAATTCTGAAAGTTGTTTCTAGTTCCGCTGGATTAAAGATAGGCGGTTGTATTAATTGCTCAATTTCACTTAATATTTTCTTTAAAGGTTCCGCTAAAGCAAGAGCTCTATCTGTTGGAACCATACCATATGATGCTCGAACAAATAATGGATCATCAAAACGATCTCTTAGCCGGTTAAGCATGCTACTAACAGCAGGTTGTGTTAAAGCTAACTTATCAGCTGCACGTGTAACATTCTTTTCATCTAGTAATGCATCTAGTGCTTTAAGTAAATTTAAATCGAGATTATTGATATTAACCATATTTATAGTAAGTATATAGTTTGATAATTATATTTATAACAAAGCATTTCCTAATATGCAAAGCCCTTATCTAAAAGCGCTAGTACTATGATAAAAACACCATCAAAATTTATAGGTGAATGCTCATTACCTATGAGTAAACTTGCATTAGGTACAGTTCAGATAGGTTATGACAGTAGGATCAGCTTTGATCAAGCAAAAGAAATTATAAATGCCGCATATTATGAGGGTGTTCGATACTTTGATAGCGCACCGATGTATGGATTTGGACGTGCTGAATATACATTAAGTGCTATTCTACGTGAGTTAGAGATCAGAAATAATGTCCTTGTCAGTACAAAAGTTGGACGTGTTTTAAATACGCGGGGGGGATATTGTAAAGATCCATTGTGGTATTTAAAAAATTCTGGTTATAAATATGATTACACTTATGATGGCGTGATGTCCTCTTTTGAGGATAGTCTAAAAAGAACTGGATTAGATCATATAGATTTATTATTGGTACATGATCTTGGCAGTATATGGCATGGAGAGAGGGCTCATCAATATTGGAAGCAATTTTGTGAAAGTGGCTTCAGGGCTTTAGATGAACTGCGTAAGAGCAGAGATGTATCCGCAATTGGATTAGGTGTGAATGAAACTGAAATTGTCTTAAAAGTAGCAAAAGAATTTGAAATCGACTGCGCCTTGATTGCCGGTCAATACACTTTGTTAGATCATAAACATTCTTATAAAGATTTAGAAAAACTATCAGAATCTAATATAGCTGTTTTTGCTGCGGGAATCTTTAATTCCGGAATTCTTGCCTCAGGCACTATAGAGCAAGCCCGATATAATTATGGAAAAGTACCAATAGATATTTTATTAAAAGTTAAAGAAATTGAATCTATATGTTTGAAATATAATGTTTCTCTCCCAACAGCAGCTTTACAATTTACAGCAAGTCATCCCGCGATCACTTCGTTAGTTTTCGGGGCTAAAAGTGAAAATGAAGTCATGCAGAATGTTAGTTCTTATACACAGCAAGTTCCCTACGAGTTTTGGAATGAACTGAAATACAAAAATATCATCAGTACTTCTGTCCCATTGCCAGTTTCAGATTGAGAAGTAAATTACCTAGCAATAGTATTAGATATTAATTTGATTAATACAGTTTATATAATTCTATAATTATATTTATTTCTATGGTTGCACTACTATTTTCATAACAGCTGAGCACACATTCTCTTCTAAAGCCGAATGCTGTTGTCCACGACTGAATTATCATACTGAAGTAGGAAATCCAAGATGTCTAAACCAACTTATGTAACTGAATACAATGCAATTGTTGAAGTATTAAATAAATATAATGAAGGTGGAAAACAAGCTGATAGCAGCATTATGAAACCTGCTTTCAGTGAGCACGCAACTATCTTTGGTGTAGATGCTGACAATAAGCTTATTGGTGGTCCCATCCAAGGGTTATTCGATGTTATTGATCGTGATTTTAGCCCATCACCAAATGCGCAAGGTGTGATCGTAAATATTGATATCGTTGGAACTGCTGCAAGTGCACGTATTGATACTAATGATATTTCAGGATTTTGCTTTACAGACTTCTTTAACTTATTGAAAGTAGAAGGTAAGTGGACTGTTATTAGTAAAATTTATCATACCCATTCAACCAATTAATATTTGGAGTGGGGCATGAATTATTTAGAAAGCAAAGTAATCATTATTACTGGAGCCTCTTCAGGTATTGGCAAAGCTTCTGCCAAAATGTTGGCGGCTGAAGGAGCTAAAGTTATAGCGGTTGCAAGAAATCAAGAACGTCTTAATGAACTAGTTAATGAAGTAACAAAGCATGGTGATCAAATCACAGGCTTTGTAGCAGATGTTACCAACCTTGATGACGTTAAAAAGCTTGCTCAATTTGCTAAAGATACTTACGGCTCTGTTGATATTCTAATTAACAATGCTGGACTTATGCTTTTTTCATATTGGAGCGATTTAGCAATTGATGATTGGAACAAAATGATTGATACCAATATCAAAGGCTATTTGAATGCAATAGCAGGCGTATTACCAATTATGCTTGAGCAAAAGTCTGGACAAATCTTGAATATGGATTCAGTTGCTGGGCATCAAGTAGATCCAGCAGCGGGGATCTATTGTGCAACAAAGTTTTTTGTACAAGCGATGACTGAGTCAATGCGTAAAGATTTGGGTGTTAACCATGGTATCCGAGTTAATACAGTTAGTCCTGGTGTTATTAATACAGGCTGGGCAGACAAAGTCACTGATCCTGAAGGTCGTAAGGCAGCACAAGAGCTGAACAAAATTGCTATAGATCCAGATGATGTAGCACGTGCTGTAGTCTATGCACTTAATCAACCTGAAAATGTCACTGTGAATGATTTAATCATTTCTCCAACGCGTCAAAATTGGTAACCACTATTTATCTTTCGCTTTTCCTATTCTTACAAGATGTGAGGTGGAGAAGCGATGCTTTTTACTCAGGGTTGGATATTAATCACTTCATTAAATCGTAATTATTACGAAGGTGTATTTATGAATATTCTTGTTGTTGGTGCAAATGGCAGAGTGGGTTCTCATTTGGTCAATACATTGGCAAAAATGGGGCATTCAGTTTTTGCAGGAGCCCGCAAGGACTCTTTGGGTTTTACAAATCCTAATATCCACTTTTTTGAATTAGATTTGCTGGCTGATTTGCAAAAGATCATTCAAGGTTTCGAGTCTATAAATATAGATGTTATTTATTTCACTGCAGGTTCTAGAGGAAAAAATCTTCTTCAAGTTGATGCTTTTGGTGCAGTGAAAGTCATGCAGGCTGCACAAGCTGTGGGTATTCGTCGATTTATACTGTTGAGCTCAGTTTTTGCATTACAACCTGAACGATGGGGTGAGTCATTCTTACAGAATATCACTGATTATAACATTGCAAAATTTTTCGCAGATCACTGGTTAGTTCATCAAAGTAATTTGGATTTTACTATCCTACAACCAGGTGCATTGCAAGAAAATTTAGGTAGTGGCCGAATCAAGATTAATGTCACAGAGCCTCTTAGTAACAGTATTGATAATGTAGTAGAGACACTTGCAAGTATTTTAAGTGCTCCAAATACGATTGGTCAGGTGATTACGATGGCTGATGGTGACATTCCAATTACAGAAGCGCTCAATCAGGTCTCCTCGTGAAGTTTTACGTTTCTGTTTAATGCTTTTTAAAGCAAAGTTTAAGTTAAAAGATTTTTTAAATTGAAGATGAATATGATGAATCCTAAATACTCTCCCTTATTCCAACCGTATACTTTAAATAATGGCGTAACGATAAAAAATCGGTTAGTCGTTGCTCCAATGACACATTTTGCTTCTAATGATGATGGTAGTTTAAGCCATGAAGAACGTGCTTTTATTCAAGGACGTGCAGAAAATTTTGGTTTATTCATTAGTGCTGCAACTTTAGTTTCACCTGAGGGTAAAGCATTTATAGGGCAGCCTGAGGCTATTAGCGATAAAGACTTACCTAGTTTAAAAGCAGTTGCTGAATTAATTAAATCTCAAGGTGCAAAAGCAATTTTACAAATTCATCATGGAGGGAAACTCAGCATTGATGAATTGTTAAATGGTGCTGAAAAGGTTGCGCCATCTGAGGATATTCAATCTGGATCACGTGAACTTACTCATTCTGAAATTAATGATTTAATCCTAGCATTTGCTAATGCTGCTGATTTGGCTATTCAAGCGGGTTTCGATGGTGTCGAAATTCATGGTGCCAATGGTTATTTAATTCAGCAGTTTAACTCAGCTCAATCAAACCGTCGAACTGATGAATGGGGTGGCAACATTGAAAAACGTATGCGTTTTTCTTTAGCGATTGTAGATGCTGTACATGCTGTCAAAATGAAATATAGATTAAATGATTTCATAATTGGTTATCGGTTTTCACCAGAAGAACCAGGCGAACAAGGTTTAACCATGGCTGATACATTTGCCCTAGTTGATGCATTAGTAGAAAAACCGATTCAATATTTGCATGTATCTCTTTGGGATTTTTATAAAAAAGCACGTAGAGGGGCAGATGTCCACTTAACACGTATGCAGCTTTTGCATGAAAGAATTGCAGGTAAATTACCCTTAATTGGTATCGGTAGTTTATTTAGTGCAGATCAGATATTAGAAGCATATCAAACCAAATGGGCTGAATTTATTGCTGTTGGAAAAGCAGTGATGATGAATCCTGATCTTGCAACATTAATTGCAAATGGGCGCGAGAGCGATATTGTTTTAGCAATAGATCCTCATAAAGCAGATCGATATCGTATTCCTAATAATTTGTGGCAACAAAATATGAGCCGCTTATCCTATTTACCCCCACTTAAAGATGATTCTGAGTGGAAAACAGTTGATATTTAAATATTGAGCATAATATGGCAATTCAATCTGTACCTTTAGAAAAAGCGTATCGTTTATTGAACCATGGACCAACTGTATTGGTGTCTGCAAAACATCAAAGTACTGAAAATGTGATGGCTGCTTCATGGGCTTGTGCTTTGGAGTTTTCTCCAGCGAAAGTCACTGTTGTTCTAGATAAAATGGCTTTTACACGTTCTTTAGTTGAACAAAGTGGATGGTTTGCTTTACAAGTTCCTGTTGTACAGCAAGTTCAAATGGTTGTAGATGTTGGAAGTGAAAGTCTAAAAGACCACCCAAATAAATTGAATGAATTTGGTGTAAGACTATTTTATCAAGATGGTTTTCAAACTCCTTTAGTCGAAGGGTGTGTAGCTTGGCTACTCTGTAAACTAATTCCAGAGTCACACAATCAAGAAGCTCATGATCTTTTCATTGGAGAGGTTGTTAGTGCTTGGGCTGATGATCGTGTCTTTAAAGATGGTCACTGGCAATTTGATGATGTACCGACAGAATTGAAAACTTTACATTATATTGCTGGTGGACAATTTTATGTTATAGGCCAAGGACTTAAGGTAAATGAAGGACCTTAGTCTAGCTTTAATTTTACTGTATTGGGGATTTTCAATGAACCAATACAGTAAATATTTTAATCATGTTAAGTTTAGGGATATGAGAGATATTGAAAATAAAATAAAGAAAGCACCAATTATTTTGTTAAATAAATAAAAGAATTTTGGTTTTTTTATTAGCACTTTAATTTTTTCACCTCCCCAAATGTAGATTAGCATCCAAGAAAATTCACAAATAACAAAAGTAAAAATCAGTATTGAATACTGAGAGAGCAGAGGTGAATTACGATTAATAAATTGAGGGAAAAATGAAATAATAAAAAGTATTGTTTTAGGATTGCAAATAGCTATAAAAAAACCGTTAATAAAGAAATTACCATGCGTTTTAAATGAGGATATTTTGTCATTATTTAATTTTTTCGAGTTGTGATTTAAAAGTTTTATTCCAATTAAAAACAGATAGATAATTCCAAATACATTAATTAATTTTATAAATATATTTTGTAAATTACTTAAAAATAAGAGTGTAAGGCAACATGCTGTAATTGATATTAATACTCCTAGTAAACATCCTGCAGTTGATATTAAAGTTTCCTTTAATGTCTGATTAATTTTCGTATTCAATACGAATACCATGTTAGGACCTGGTATTGCTGATAGGACAGAAATAGTGGATAGAAACAAGAGCCAAGTATATAAGGTCATAGTGGTTCATTAAATTTTAAATTATAGCTTTTAAATAAAAATATAATAAACAATATTTTTTTATTAAATGGATAAAAAAATATTATATGCATATATGATTTTGATAATCATTAGTGTTTATTTAATTTGTTTTATTACAATGACTTATGTTGTATATAGGAATAATTTGTTAATTTGAAAAAATATTTTTGTTTCTAAATACGCTTTTTTTTATATAGCATTAATTTGTTTAAAGGATGTGAGTAAATAAGATCAAAAAGATTCTTATTATCTTAAATTCCTATTCAGGTATAAAGGATTATACGAGTAAAGACAGAATCTAAAGTTTTAGATTTTTAACTCGGAAAACCTTTCTATTTTAAATTTTTATTTAAGACAAAAGTCAATTTAATAGAGGTTCCTATGAGTTTAGCACCATTCCATTTAGCTATCCCAGTTTATGATTTGCCCGCTGCAAGAAATTTTTATGGTGAAGTCTTTGGTTTAGAAGAAGGAAGATCTAGTGATCACTGGGTTGATTTTAATTTCTTCGGACATCAATTAGTTATTCATGAGCATCCTAAAATGGATTATCAAGAAAAAGTTGTTTCTAATTCTGTGGATGGTCATGATGTACCTGCTCCGCATTTCGGAATCATTCTAAGTTGGGAAGATTGGGAAACTTTAGCTGAAAGATTAAAGTCGTTAGGTACAAAGTTTGTGATTGAACCCTATGTACGTTTCAAAGGTAAAGTTGGCGAACAAGGAACTATGTTTTTATTTGATCCGTGTGGTAATGCGCTTGAATTTAAAGCATTTAAAGATATGACTCAGCTTTTTGCAAAATAAAGTAATGAGGGATACGAATATTATTTGTATCCCTTTTTTGAGGACATGTAGAAACAAGGATGATTTATGAAAAGTATTTCTTTGGTATGGCAAATATTAATTGGTCTTCTTTTAGGTATTTTAGTCGGGTGGTATTTTAATGTAAATCCAACTCATCAAGTTTGGGTAAGCACTGAAATATTAAAACCGTTAGGCGATATTTTTATTAATATGATGAAAATGGTCGTTGTACCTATTGTATTGTGTTGCATGATCTTAGGCATCGCAGGAGGAGGCGATAATAAGTCTTTTGGAAAAATGGGTGCGGGTTCTCTCCTTTATTTCTTTACAATAACAAGCCTTGCGATTGTTTGGGGTTTATTATTGGCCAATTTTTTTCAACCTGGGGTTGGAACAGATATATCTGGAATGGCACACTCAGCTGTAGTACTACATACGGATACGAACAAAGGCGCTCTACAGATTATAAAAAATATCGTGCCGGAAAACATTGTGGTAGCCCTATATGAAGGCAAACTACTATCAATTCTATTTTTTGCGATTCTTTTTGGTTTAGCATTAAACAAAATTCCTGAAGAAAAAAGCCAACCTGTAATAAGAGTTTTACAGGGAATATCTGATGCATTGTTCAAGCTTGTAAGTTTAGTCATGGCTTATGCACCGATTGGTGTGTTTGGTATGATCGGCGCGACAGTTGCGACTTTTGGCTTCAGTTCTTTATTACCATTATTGAAATTAATTGGAGTCGTTTATCTAGCCTTAGCTTTATTTGCTATTTTTGTTCTAGGTGCTGTGTGTTTGTATATAAGAGAAAACTTATTTCACCTTATTAAATATTTTAAAGATGAACTCATTCTAGCTTTCTCAACTGGTGCGTCTGCTGCTGTCATGCCGCAATTAATGCAGAAACTCGAAAACTATGGTGTTCCACGCCGTATTGTAAGTTTTGTAGTACCTATGGGATATGCATTTAATTTAGATGGAGCATCAATTTTCCTAGGTGTGGCTACAATTTTCGTCGCTCAATTATATGGAATAGATTTGACTATCTCTCAACAAGCATTATTGGTCGTGACTATGGTCTTAACATCTAAAGGGGCAGCAGGAGTTCCTGGTTTTGCAATTTTGATTTTATCTGCGACCTTAGCAACAGCTGGTTTACCATTAGAAGGTGTTGCGTTAATTGCTGGTATTTTTAGAATTATTGAAAGTGGTACTACAACATTAAATGTTCTTGGAAATGCTATTGCACCACTAGTTGTAGCAAAGTGGAAGACGAAGCGATTAGAGTCTTTTAATACTGTACCTGAAAATTAAAACCAAAGATAAGTATCGCACTAAGAGATACTTATCTATATAAATTTAAGAAGTGTATAATTTCTGCAAGGATTGGTTTTATCATTTAATGGAATGCAGATAGTATGTTTCATGAGCTCAAAACCCTTATAGCAATCAAAAAATATGGTTCATTTAGTGCTACAGGCCATAATGTAGGGCTTACACAAGCAGCTGTCAGTGCACAAATCAAATCTTTAGAATCTTATTTGGGGATTAAGCTCTTTGAAAGAAACGGAAAAACTGTTCAATTTAATAGTGAGGGTTTACGCGTACTTGCGTTAGCTGAACAAGTTTTTGATCTTGTCGAGAAGATGAAACAACCTGAATGTATGGCAGATTTCACTGGTGAGATTAGGATAGGGGCAATTGCTTCAATTCAATCCAATATTTTGCCAGAAATACTTGAAGAACTATTCAAATACTTTCCTAAAGCAAAAATTAAACTTATACCAGGTGTCTCATTTAATTTGTTCCATCAGCTTGGAAAAAATGAGATAGATCTAGCGATTATCATTAAGCCTAATTTTGAAGTTTCCGATGATTATTGCCATTATACTTTAAAAAAAGAGCCTATTCTTCTTATTACCCCAATTGATATTCACGAAAAACACCCTGTTGAAATTTTAAAAAATAATCCGTTTATACGTTATGACTATTCCTCATTTGGGGGGAAGGTTGTAGCAAACTATTTAAATAGAAATCAAATCAAAACGAATGACATTATTGAAGTAGATGAAATTGAAGCAATTATTAGAATGGTAGAAAAAAACTTAGGCGTAGCTTTAATTCCAGATATTGGAATGAATAAATTGAAAGAAAAAAATATCAATATAATTGATTTAAAACAACCAGATCTTTATCGAGAAATTATTATTATTCATAAAAAAAATACTGAAAATTCAATTATATCAAGTATTGTTTCAAAAATAGTCGAAGGTGTGGCTATTCGTGAAAAGTAATTAAGTACATTCATTTCTCAACAACAAAGGATATGTGCTATTGATAAGAAAAGACAAACATCCGACATTAAGTCGAATTTTTTATTGCGTAAACTTAATTGATATAGATTGTAACAATCTCGAAAAAGTATGAGGGATAATTGTTCTACTAGAAATACCACTGTTACGTGATGCATATTCGATATCAACAACACCCTTTGGGGATAATGCTCTTAGAACAGGACTGACCTTTTCTAACCGTGGGCCGTTGAAGGGTAACTGAAGAATGTAAGAGGGATTTCTTAGGTCAGGTAGAACGACCATTGATGGTATTAGTCTGATTGATATTTTGGAAAAGAATGTAGATAAAGGCAATACTTTTCAATTAAAATCAAATGCAACAACACTCCGAGGATCAACCTATGTTTGGGTACTTAGAGATTATATGAGCCTCTTGGCCTTTTCGATATTGACAATTGAATCGATGTTCAAGCCTATATAAATAAAAAAGAACAGCTTGATCTGTCAGATGTGATTGTGAACTCATGTACTATATGTGGGGTAAGTTATTACTGATCCGCCCAAACCTAGCATCATATTTCATAGTTGACTGAACGTTGATAACTGATAAGTCTGGAGCTGGTAGTTTGATGTTGCAACTACCAATGGGTTGTCTATCATTTTCGGTGTTCAAAACGCCTTTACTTACTTTTAAATTAACTATTTGGCTAATCTATTTCCCCTCTTTAAATAATCGTAGGCTGCTTTAAGCATAGGGAATCTATACTAAATAGCTATTAGAAAATTACTATTTTTTTTGAATATCTTTTAATAATAAGATTATCTTATTAATTGACTCAATATTAAGGGAGCTGTCATTGTCATGTTTATTTTCTTGACTGTAACCGGTGAAATATTTCTCTGCTAAGCGTATTTTTAAGTCTTCACTTTTTATTTTATCTATATCAACAATATACGTAGACAAAGCTACTAACTCAGTATGGCATTTCATATAATTATGATATTGATTCGAAAGAATATTTTTTTCTTTGATGAGAAATGCCAAAAAGCTTGATATCGCTATGACTAAAGTTATCGAATATATAATTTCTGTTAATTCCTTAGGGTGAGTGAAATATTTGAAAATAAAAATAATCGAAATGAAGAGTAAAGATATAAAAATATTTAATGATAATATATAAAATCTCAAACCATCAGCTTTCTTTTTAAATTCAATAATTGTACTTTCATTTTTAGCATTTTCTATTCTAATTAAGGTTTCTTTCTCCTTCTTTTTTAAAAGGTATTCTTGTTCAAGAATACTTTCTTGTACATTTTTAAGTAAAAAATTGTTTATTTCATCTAATAAAAAAGGATCAAAAGTACCATCTATCATTCGATTGTATGCAAAAATTAGTTTAGTTAGAAATTCATATTTACTTGAATCATTTAACTTTTTGTACTCTTCTCTGTAGAAGTCTGAATTGTTGGCAAATGAGTTTGTTATGAAATACAATATAGTATTATGATCGGGTTGAGTTAAATCACTAATATCCTCTTTAAAGTAAATATTTGAAGAATTTAAGTGGATAATTTTTTCTTTTAGATTTTCAAATGATTGTGAAAATCTTATTTTGTTTTCTTTATTATAATCATTAATTACTACGATTAATTCATCTACAATTTCTAATATCTCCTTAATTACATTTGATAGGTTATAAATGGTTATATCTGATATAAAGTCAACTAGGGGAGAATATTTGTTGGCTATATCTAAAACAAAAGGAATGATTTGAGTGTTCCATTCAGAGGTTATATTGTTAGGAACTAATTCTTGTTTTTGATTATGCGAGTTTAATGGTTTTAAGGTAACTTTATCAAGATTCTTTAATCTAGTTAATTGAAACTCTAAATTTTTTCGATTTTCATTCATGTTAACCATATTTTTGGAAATTACTTTAGTATATTATTGGATAAATAATCTTAAATTTCAATAGGCTAAAAATATTTTTAAATCATGGCGATTTATGAATTAGTCTCCATGAGCACAAGAAAGAACAATACAGTTTTGAAAATTTATTGCTTCCTTTTTTATAAATTTAGCTTAATTTAATCAATACTGAATGAGAGTGCTATCTTGCTCTTAATTCTTTATGCTATGGCTAATACATAAAAATTTATATAGGGGGATCTTGACGGTCTAGATGCTTCTAATATTGTAGAAAAAATGTTTTGAGGTTGATTAAGTTAATAGTGGAAACAAGATAAATTTATATTAAATTGTGTGAACTAGTTATCGCTTTAGTTTTTGTGATTTTATAGTCCGCAACTTCCCCAAGGTGCGGACTTTTTTATTCCTAATACTAATTAATGAGTTGGAACTGAAGTCCTTTTTAATAAATTTAACGGTCAATAATTCTGGAACTACTTGTTAGATATGAAGTCGTCATGATTAAGAAAAGTAACAGCCGTCAGTTTAGTGAATTTTTCTCAAATAATAAAAGACTAGAACTCTTTAAGGATTTCAATGTTTCAACTGGTCTAGACAAACGGAAAAACAAAAAACTAGCTCATCAAAACATGTGTTTTTCCCATGCCATGTAGAAGAAGAAAATGACGATGAAAAAAGTATATATAGGGGAAGCACGGCTGGTGTACGGTTATTTCAGATACTAGAGAACGCATGGCGGTTGCTAAAGCTAATATGAGGAGGAAAAGGAAGAGGCATTTGCTCGTAAACTAGCTCTAATTGAAGTGGGCGTAGTCGAACCTGAAGATATACAAGAATAATTTTGAAAAATGAGCTGGAATATAGTTGATTAATGAATATACTATTTACTTGATATATACAATAAATTAACTTTATTCATTAGGAGTACTCATGGCTCAAGAAGACAACTCATTCCCGTGGTGGGGTTGGGTTACAGGCGCGGTTATTTTTGCTTTATATTTTTCTCTATTAATGCCAGAAGCCGTTAAATTTACTTATTTATATACAGAAAATATTGTTGCGCCTCTTTCAATTGCCGTAAACAGTTTTTTGTTAGATATTTTTTTAGTAGCTACACTTTTTGTTCTTGCTTTTGGATCTCTTATAGCTCCAATTTTTTTGAATTTTTATATTGTTAAACACATTCAAAATGATTTTTAGATAAACTAAAAATATATTTAAGCCTGCCTAAATGGTGGGCTTTTTTGTTTGATAATTAAACACATAATGACATAATTTAAAAAGTTCCGAGTTTTGACCAATGTCTGACTATATTAGAAAAAACCAATAATTTTATAGGAGACATGTAAATTTCATCTAATCATATCACAGTTAGTTAAGCATCTAACTTAGTAAAACAGCACTATACACTACTGTATATTTTTTATTGCTCATTCTTAATATTGAATATAATCAATAACTTTATTATTTTGAATAAAATTATGATATTTCTCATTAAATTATAGTTTTTTCAATTTAATTATTTATTAGTTTAATGTTTTTCTATATTCAAGAACTAAATTTAGCATTTTATCAAGTGTATCAAATAAATCTTTAGTGTGATCTTTCTCATTGATAAATTTTAAGTACTCTATACCATCTAAATTTTTGAATTGATTGTTACAGTAAGCAGCTTTTTGAATAATTTGTTTTAATTCACTATTGAAATCCCTATCCTGTAATAAAGAGAAATCTATATTGGGGACTAATTTTTGAAAATAGACAAAGCTATAATTTAAACCTTTAATTTTTCTTTCAAGATGATGAGATTCTATACCAAATAAATTAAAATCAGGATCATTTGTTATAAAAGCAAGTTGAGAGTTATAGAACATAATTTCGCGAATAGACTTCTCTATTTCTTTGAAAAAATAATCTTCAAATTTAATTCTTAATTTTTCGACATTAATATGTTCATTATTATTTACTAATTGACGCACTAATTTATGGAAATAAAAAAAGTTATCTTGTTCCCGGATATTAATTATATTATTTCTTATATCATGTAGGTTTTTATGAATTGCAGTCAAGCAATTAATTTGTTCGTTATATTTTGCTTGATCTTTCCAGTTGTCTAACAGAAAAAGTGCTGCAATGGGAGCAAATAGAGTCGCAGAAAAACCAAATATGCTAGCCAGAGAACTAGCTTTATCCCCATCTAGAGGATAAATAATAACAATATATATTAGTAATGAAAATGCAAGAATACACGTAAAAACTCCTATAAGGTTTCTATGTAAATTAACCTCATTCATAGGAGTTAATTTATTATATTGTTTTATTAATAATTGATTAAGTTTTTTAAAATTTAAAAACAACATTAGTAGATTTCCCTTTTAATAATTTAGTGTTTTTATTTAAAAGGATGCGGAGTAATAGATTTTTATATTAAAATATTAATCTAATGTTTTCCTAAATGCCATAACCTTCTTGTTTAGATCTTCTATTAATAAGGATTTTTGGTTTGAGAACTTATAATTTAACTCATTTCCATAATATAGTTCGCTCATAAAACTTAAATTAATAAATCGCTTTAAATCTTCATTTTTGTAATCCATGGCAAACGTTTTAGGTCTTTCACCTTTATCATAAATTTTCCTTTTAACGGAATAACAGCTGCTATATATCCAAATTATATCTTTATAGAGAGTTAAGGATAGTTCTTTAGCTTTGTTTAAAGTATCTCCAAAAACTGGATTTTGATTTTCTTGGTTTTGAATTAATCTAACTTTATTCTCTAAGATTTTTATCATTTTTAAAGATTGATTAACATTTTCATATAGGTCATGTAACTCAAATTGTAATTCATTTAAATCTAATTCAAAATCAATTTGTTTCTTTAATAGGGGTTCATAGGTATCGGCACCTCTCAAACTATCTATTGCCTTTGAAAATTTTTCAATCGTATCTATCATTTCAATAAGAATATTAATTTTAACAATATAATGGTTCTGAGCTTTCCAGTTGTCTAACAGAATGTATGCAGCAATAGGAGCATATATTGTTGCTGACCATCCGAATAAACCAATAATTGCATTTACCTTTTCAGCCTCTGTAACAGGTAAAACAACTAGAGAATAAAATAAGAAACATAAAAGTAGCAAAAAGACATATGATAAAAAGAGTTTGACGATTAGTTCAAATTTATGAGGCATAGTTTTTGGAAAAGTTTGTTTTAATAATAATGAGTTATTAACTCTTTATCGTCAATAGTTGATCCCAACTAAATGGAGTTCTACTCAATTTATCCCTGCTCATTTACCAGTTTCGTCTAGGAATAAAACATGGTCCAACACCGATTTTCTTCTTACCAAATTTACTATGGTTTACATCCATAGCCTGCATCAAACATTCCTTTGTCTCTTTTACTTAAGTCATTGAAAAAATTCTTAGAATATTTAATATAACTATGAGTATCTGCAATTATCAAACCATCAACTTTTGTAGAAGGAGCCATTTCACAAAGCTTCTTTTGATTGTCAGGTAAATTATTAGTATTAGATACAAAAGTAAAATAGTGATTATTTGTAGCAGCTGCATCAATATCTTTATAAATAGTTGCTAAAACAACAATTAGATAATTGGGGAACTAGAACTCCAATAACATGTGTTCTTTAACTCTTCAAACTTTTGGCTAAAGTACTAGACTTATAATTAAGCTCTCTTGCTAATTTTTAACTTTTTCAATTGGTTCGGGTGCAGTTGCAGAACTGACATAATCAATTGAACTATTAAGAATTCTTGAAACTGTTGAAACTGTTGAAACTGTTGAAACATGCAAACCCAATTCTTGAGAAAGAGATTTCAAATTTACATTTTTTGAACGATTCATAGAAAACCAATTTATGTAGGATTTTTTATTGCGTGATCTTAATTGATATAGATTGTAACAATCTCGAAATATGTGTCAAAAATCTCACATCAAATGTCATTCAGCGGGCTTTGAAAAAAGTTTGAAAATTAAACTTGAAATATATAGTGGCTTTGTGCCACTATATATTCATCGAAGGTCATCAGAC
>RCUT01000461.1_pt1 | contig 20980 bp, 20 predicted proteins | sample 2166171 | NCBI WGS metagenome assembly RCUT01 (sample SAMN09932757, study PRJNA488358) | compost metagenome | isolation source: compost soil in 4-hydroxybenzoic | place: Germany: Experimental Botanical Garden
CGTCTATCTGGAGGAATCCCATGCCCTCGTTCGACGTGGTGTCCGAACTGGACAAGCACGAAGTCACCAACGCCGTCGACAACGCCATCAAGGAGCTCGACCGCCGCTACGATCTGCGCGGCAAGGGCAGTTTCGAGTTCAAGGAACTGACGGTCACCCTCACTGCCGACGCCGACTTCCAGCTGGAGCAGATGCTGGAAATCCTCAAGCTGGCCCTGGTCAAGCGCAAGATCGATATCCAGTGCCTGGAGCTCAAGGACTCCTACGCTTCCGGCAAGTTCGTGAAGCAGGAAGCCGTGCTGCGCGAAGGCATAGACAAGGAGCTGGCGAAAAAGATCGTCGCCCATATCAAGGAGAGCAAGCTCAAGGTCCAGGCCGCCATCCAGGGCGAGCAGGTACGGGTCACCGGCAAGAAGCGCGACGACCTGCAGGAAGCCATCGCCGCCCTGCGTGCCAAGGAGTTCGGCATGCCCCTGCAGTTCAACAACTTCCGCGACTGAGCGGAACCTTCGCGGCCGAATCGCGTCGCAACCCTGGAGTCCGTTGAACCTTCGCCGCCATGGCTTGTCCATGGCGGCCTGGTTTTGCATTGCTGAAAAAAGAGGAGTACGTCCATGGAGATGAACGTCGACCAACTGGTGAAAGTATCCGAGGCCTGGTTGCCGGTACTGCTGGAGTACAGCGGCAAGCTGACCCTGGCGCTGCTCACCCTGCTGATCGGCTGGTGGCTGATCAACGTGCTGACCGGCAGGGTCGGCAGCCTGATGCAGCACCGCAGGGTCGACCGTACCCTCCAGGGCTTCATCGGCAGCCTGGCCAACATCATCCTGAAGGTCCTGCTGATGGTCAGCGTGGCCTCGATGATCGGCATCTCGACCACCTCCTTCGTCGCCGCCATCGGTGCGGCGGGCCTGGCCATCGGCCTGGCCCTGCAGGGTAGCCTGGCGAATTTCGCCGGCGGTGTGCTGATCCTGCTGTTCCGCCCCTTCAAGGTCGGTGACTTCATCGAGGCCCAGGGGGTGTCCGGCACCGTCGACCACATCCAGATCTTCCATACCGTGCTGCGCACTGGTGACAACAAGACGGTGATCATGCCCAACGGCAGCCTGTCCAACGGCATCATCACCAACTATTCCAAGCAGGCGAACCGCCAGGTCCTGTACGACGTGAAGGTGGATTACTCCACCGACCTGTCCAAGGCCCGCGACGTGCTGCTCAAGCTGGCCGAGGACCCGCGCGTGCACAAGGACCCGGAGCCGGTGGTGGTGGTTTCCGCCCTGGGGGATACCTCCATCAACCTGTCCCTGCGCCTGTGGACCTCCAATGCCGACTACTGGGGAGTGATCTTCAAGCTCAACGAAAGCGTGCGCGACAGCCTGAGGGCGGCCGGTGTGGAACTGGCGCAGCCGCCGCGCATGGTGCAGGTGGTGCCGGGCTGAGTCTCGGCGGGAAAGAAAAAGGCCGGCAAATGCCGGCCTTTTTCATGGCTGCTCGGTGGACCCGGGCGCCGCGGGCGCGCTGGGCGAGCCATTCTCCTTGGGCTGCTGGCGGTCGCGCCCCCACTGGATGGCGATCAGCACCAGGGTGGGAATGCCCAGCAGGGCGGTGAGCATGAAGAAGTTGTGGTAGCCCACGCTCTCCACCATCACCCCCGAGTAGCCGCCGATCAGCCGCGGCAGCAGCAGCATGATGGAACTGAGCAAGGCGTACTGGGTGGCGGAGAACTTCAGGTTGGTCAGGCTCGACAGATAGGCCACGAAGGCCGAGGTGGCCAGGCCCGCGCTGAAGTTGTCGCAGGAGATGGTCGCGATCAGCATGTTCAGGTGCGCGCCCATGTCGCTCAGGGCCACGAACAGCAGGTTGGTGGCCGCCGAGCTGATGCCGCCGATGAAGAGGATCGGCAGGATGCCGAAGCGCACGATGAGCACGCCGCCGGCGGCCGCGCCTAGCAGGGTCATCACCAGGCCGAAGAGCTTGCTGACGCTGGCGATCTGCTCCTTGCTGAAGCCCTGGTCGATGTAGAAGACGTTGGCCATCACACCCATCACCGTATCGGACATCCGGTAGGTGGCGATCAGCCCGAGCAGCAGCAACGCCTGCCAGCGGTAGCGCTGGACGAACTCGCTGATGGGCGTCAGTACCGGCGCCATCAGCAGGCGGCCGGCGGCGGAGAAGCAGGCCAGGGTGATCAGCAGGAACAGCGTGCCGCGCGGCCAGGCACCGGAGGAGAAGGCCTTCACCGCGGCGGCGACGGTCACCAGGATCACGATCAGCACGATGATCGACACCGCCTGGTGGACGAAGTCGAAGTTGGGGATCACCTTGCCGCGCGCCGCCACCAGCAATTGGCGGCGCTGCTGGCTGAGCAGCTCCCGCACCGGGAGGATCTGGCGCATGCCCCAGGGCGACAGGCAGGTGACCAGGAAGATGGCGTAGAGCGCCGCGCGCGGCCAGGCGCGGTCGAGCAGGCCGGTGATCATCGCCGGCAGGGAAATCAGCATCACCAGCAGGATCAGCACCGATGACAACTGGTGCTTGAGCTTGAAGCGCGAGCTGTTGGTCTGCGTCGGCAGGTCCACCGGCGGTTCGCGCATCCACAGGCTGGTGATCAGCCCCGGCAGCATCAGCAGGGCGAAGAGCATGTAGGTGCCGGCCCAGGCGCCGTATTCATAGACCTTGGCGGTGGAACCGAACCACTCGGCGAAGTAGAGCGCGCCTGCGGTGGCCAGCAGCGCGGACACACGGTAGCCGGTCATGTAGCTGGCGGCCAGGGCGGCCTGGCGGCTGTCTTCGGCGATTTCCAGGCGGTAGGCGTCGATGGCGATGTCCTGGGTGGCCGAGGCGAACGCCACCAGCACCGCCAGGGCGATCAGCCAGGTGAGGTTGGTCTGCGGGTCGCAGAGGGCCATGCCCACCAGGCCCAGGCCCACCAGCGCTTGTGACAGGACCAGCCAGGAACGGCGGCGGCCGAGGCGGCCGAGGAACGGCAGGCGCCACTGGTCGAGCAGTGGCGACCAGATCCACTTGAAGGCGTAGGCCAGGCCGATCAGGCTGGCGAAACCGATGGTCTCGCGGGATACCCCGGCTTCGCGCAGCCAGACGGAGAGGGTGGAAAACACCAGCATGTAGGGCAGGCCGGCGGCAAAACCCAGCAGCAGCAGCGAAAGGGTGGCCGGCGAGGCATAGGCGGCGATGGCGGCACGCCAGGAACGTTGGGACATCAGTGGTGGGGTCCGAAAGGCGTGGTGCTGGGCATGGGCTGCTCGTGGCGTCCAGGGTGGGGCTGAAAAAGGGCAGGGCGCACTCTAACCCTTGGGCGGCATGGGATGCCAGCCGTGCCGACGCATGTCCACCCTATCGTTCAGGATACTGACCCCCTCGGCGCGCAATCGTGCGCGCTGCTCGTTGCCCGACGGCGTGCCCACCGCCAGGCTGAAACGCCCGCCGGCGCCCAGCACCCGGTGCCAGGGCAGCAGGGTGCCGGCCGGGAGCTGGCTCAGGGTGCGTCCGACCCAGCGCGCTGCGCGGCCCAGTCCCGCCAGCTCGGCCAGTTGGCCGTAGGTGACCACCTTGCCTTCCGGCACCTGGCCCAGGGTCAGGTAGAGCGCCTCGCGGCGCACCTCCGCGCTTGCCGTGGGCAAGTCCGCCCATGCATGCTCTGACGCCCCTTTTCCTTTCTTCCTTCCGACCATGCTCCGTAGCCTTATTGGGTTGTTCTGCTGTCTGGCCTGCGCGCCTATCTGGGCCGCTACCGTGTGGCTGAACAACGGCGACCGCATCAGCGGCGAGATCATCCTGCTGGACGGCGGCAAGCTGGTGCTGAAGACCAGGTATGCCGGCCGGGTCCTGATCGACTGGAAGGATATAGACACCCTCAGTTCCGAGAAACCACTGCTGGTCAAGCGCGGCGACTTCGACAGCCAGCATGGCCACCGCCTCGAGGCGGCGGGCAAAGGCATGGTGCGGCTGGACGGCGACGAGGGCGAGACCGTGCCCCTGGCCAGCATCCGGCAGATGGTGCCGCCGCGGCCCCTGCTCAAGGACCGCATCTGGGAGGGCAACCTCGACGCCAAGCTGGACATGGAGCGCAACGAGGATCGCCAGGACGAGTGGAAGCTCAAGGGCGACACCCGCGTCGAGTATGGCCGCTGGCGCCACGTGCTGAGTGGGCAGTTCGAAAAGGAAACCAAGAACGGCGACCGGACCGAGGACAACTGGGAGCTGGAGTACGACCTCGACCGCTTCTACACCCGCCACTGGTTCGTGCGCGGCAGCTATGACCAGCACAATGACGAGTTCGAGTTCTTCGAGCGCCAGCGCTCCTTCGGCGTGGGCCCTGGCTACCGCTTCTGGGACAACGAACTGGGCCGCTTCGACCTGGTGGTGCAGCTCAGCCGCTTCCAGCTGGAAAGCGATGCCGGTGACATCGACTTCAATGCCTACTCCTTCGAGTGGGACTTCAAGCGGCTGATCTGGGGCACCCGCTTCGAGCTCTACTCCAAGGCCCAGCTGCAAGTGCCGCGGATCGAGGAGGTCGACTACGTGCTCGACAGCGAATTCGGCCTGCGCTACCGCCTCAACGACTGGGCCCGGCTATCCCTGCTCTATGAGCTGGACCAGTTGCGCGGCCTCGGCGAAACCTCGTCGGACAGGCATTACCTCATCGGCGTCGGCATCGGCTGGTAGCGCCGGACAGGGCACGTTCATCGATTGTCCGGAACTTTGCGGGAATCTGGCCGGTCAGTCTTGCTCTGCTGTCGGTCATAGGGATAATGCCCGGCTTTTTTTGCGATCCAGAACCAAAGAAGCCGCTTTATGTTGTCCAGATCCCTGCTTTGCATGGCGCTCGCCGCCGCCTCCACCGCCACTTTCGCTGACACCGTCTGGCTGAAGAACGGCGATCGACTCACAGGCACCATCCGCGTCTTCGACGGCGGCAAGCTGGTGCTGGAAACCGACTACGGCGGCACCATCCCGCTGGACTGGAAGAAAGTCGCCACCCTGGAAAGCGACCGTGAGCTGCTGATCAAGCAGGGCGACCTCGACGGCGAACGCGCCAAGTCCCTGCACCGCGCCGACGAAGGCAAGGTCATACTCGCCAACGGCGAGGCGCCCAAGGAAGTGGAGCTGGCCAGCATCGAGCAGATCATGAAGCCCAAGCCGCTGGTCGAGGACCTGACCTGGAAGGGCAACGTCGATATCTCGCTGGACTACAAGCGCGCCGAGAAGGATACCGACGACTACGATGTCGACTTCGACACCAAGGCCCGCCACGGCCGTTGGCGGCACAATGCCTCGGGCGAGTACAACCGCGAATTCACCGACGACGTGAAGACCACGGAGAACTGGGAAACCGAGTACGCGCTGGACCGGTTCATCACCCAGAAGTTCTTCTGGCAGGGCCGTGGCGAATACAAGCGCGACAAGATCGAGGATCTCGAGCGCCAGCGCACCCTGGGTACCGGTCCCGGTTACCAGTTCTGGGACAACGAACTGGGCGCCTTCTCCCTTGCCGGCCTGGTCAACCGCAGCGACTACCAGTTCGCCAACGGCGAGAAGGAAAACTTCTACTCCCTTAGCACCAAGTGGGACTACAACCGCTACCTGGTGGGCAAGACGGTTGAGCTCTTCACCACCGGCGAGATCGGCCGCCCCCTGGACAACACCGCCGACTACGCCCTGGATGCCGAAGTGGGCCTGCGCTACAAGCTTACCGACTGGGCCTCCCTCAACATGAAGGCCGAGAAGGACCAGGTCAGCGGCGCCGACGGCGAGATCGACGAAACCCGCTACACGGTGGGCTTCGGCGTCGGCTGGTGATTCTGGCTCCGGAATCGGTGCGCGCGGCGCACCCTACGAATTAGTGACAGCCACGCACAGGGCCTGCCCGTAGGGTGCGCCACGCGCACCAGGCGCCCGGCGCGGCGATATGTAGCCCGGATGCGGCGAGCTCGCCCCCGGATTTCATCCGGGCTACCTGGCACGTCGGGAACTGCGTCTGCGGCTCAGAACCTGTAGACGTAGCTCAGGTAGAAGCGCTCGGCATTGTGGGTGATGATCCCCGCCGGCCCCCGCGAGGTGGCGAAACGGTTGATGCCGTCCGGCTGCCCCTTGGTATGGAACTCGTTGTGCAGCCAGACCAGGCTCAGGCCTTTCAACGGACCATCGAAGTTGTATTGCAACAGACTCTGGAATTCCCGCCGCGAGAAACCGTCATAACCGGCAGCATGGTCGGAAAACGCGTAATGGACATCCAGCCTTAGTTGCGGGATGCCAATAGCCGAGAAGTTCGTTCCGCCAATCAGCTTGAACATCTCTTCCTCTTCCAGCCCGAAGAAGTAAAACAACTTGGCGCTGCTGTTCCAGGCGCCGTGATCCTTGCTGAAGAACAATCGGTCGAAGTCATCGCCGCGAACCTTGTTATAGGTCATGCCCGCGTAGTAGTTCTCCGTGCGATATCTGGCGAGCAGATCGATGTAACGCGCATCGTGGGAGTCCTCCGCCTCATAGAGCCCGCGCACGCCTTCGTACTCGAAGCGCTTGCCGGCGTCCTGCTGCATGCCGGTGGTGGCGTAGAGGTCGAGGAAGTTTCCGGGCGCCAGTTCGAAGCTGTGCTCCAGCTTGAGCGAGGCCGCGCGCAGGTACTGGTCGGCCTCGGCATACTCGGCCAGCAGGCGGCTGCCGAAGGGCAACTGGTAGCCCAGGGCAAAGAGTTGCAGGTTGCCTATGGTTTCGCCGCGGAAATTGGTCAGGTCGTCGCCCCAGCCGTTCTCGTTGCGCGGGCTGAAACCATCGATACGGCTGTAGCGCAGGTTCAGCCCCTCGACGCGATAATCCAGGTCGACGCCCTGGGTGGCCGCCGGCAGGATGCGCGTGGTGTCGTCGTAGTACTGGGCATAGCGGCGGATCTTCTTGCCGCCGCCCAGTACCAGTTCGCCCGCGTCGCCGGCAAGGCGACCGCGCAGGTAGGCCTCGATCGGCTTGGCCAGGCCGTGGGGCGACTGCACCGAGTCGTCCGCCTCCAGGTTGCTGATGCTGGTGGCCTCGTCGCCGATGCGCAGGTCGTCGGCCAGGCCGTAGCTGTAGTCCAGGCCGAGCACGTCGCGGTACCAGCCGGAGTTGAAACTGAACTGGGCACCCTGGACCCATTCGTCGCGGGTGGGGCCGACGCCTTCACCGTTGTTCTCCTTCCAGTAGAACTGGCTGTAACGCAGCGAAGTTGTGCTGTCGTCGATAAAACCCTCGGCACCGGCACTCCCGACCAATAAGCACCCGGCAATTCCCGCCAGGTACTTGCAAGCAACTTTGCGCATCTCATCACCTTTATTCTTGTTTTCTGACGATAGGGCCCTTGTCCGGACCGGGCCCTATTGTCGAAGCAGGCGAATAAAGGGCAATTCAATTGGGTTCCACCCAATGGAATACGCGTTTTTTAAGAAATGGCTGACATGCAACTTACGGTCGCCGTCTTGATGCGAGGCGGCAACGTTTGAAGTTTCAGGTGCGGAACTTCAGGCGAGACTTCGCTGCAACTGGCTGACGGTTGCGGCCAGGCTGCCCAGGTGGCGCTGCTGCACGCTCTCCACGCTGTGCTGGTCCCTTGGCCAGTGCAGGGCGATGCTGCCCACCAGGCGGCCCTGGATCAGCACCGGCAGGGCCACCGCGCGGATCAGGAAGGGCAGGCGCACCGCGTATTCCCAGGTGCCCTCGGTGCGTTCGCCGAAGCCTCGGGTATGGGCCTGTTCGTGGATGCGTTGCAAGTCGTCGCCGCTGAGCCTGTGGCGCAGGGCCAGGCGCTGCACTTCCGTGCTGTCCAGCTCGCCCAGGCAGGCCTTGCCCATGGCCGATTGGAACAGGCTGGCCTGCAGGCCGATCACCAGGCGATTGGCCGGATAGCGCTTGCGCAACACCTCGGGAATCGCGCTTTCCATCACGAACAGATCATCGCCGTCGAAGAACGAGAGGTCCGTCACCAGCCCGGTGCGCTCGCTGAGCTCCTGCATCAGCGGAGCGGCCTGTTCCACCAGACGGCGGCTGAAGCGCTGGCCGGGGTCGCCGAACAGCCTCCGGGAGCAGAGGCGGTAGCGCCGGTCGCACAGGCCGCGGTACAGCCAGCCCTGCTCCAGCAGCGTGTGCAGCAGGCGCGAGACGGTGGCCTTGGGCAGGCCGGTGAGGTAGTGCAGCTCCTCCAGCCCCAGCTCCTGGTGCTCGCCGAGCAGCTCGACTATCGCCAGTGCACGCTCCACCGAACGTACGGTGCCGCCTTCGTCTCTGCCTTGCATCTCTACCTCCTGTCGCGCCCCTCGTGGACTCACCGCGCGGACATTGCAAGATGCAGGCCCGACCGCGGTGGGGACTGGAGATGCTCGCCTAGCGAGCATGCTGCAGCAGTGGTGGGGGGCAGTTGCGCACCCATTGGGTGAGCTGTTCATGGGCATGGGCCAGTTGCAGCACGGCGAGATCCGCCTGGGCCGGGCCCAGGATCTGCAGGCCCATGGGCAGCCCGGCGGGGTTGAAGCCCACCGGTACGCTCATGGCCGGGATGCCGGCGAGGGTGGCGCCGATCACCACTTCCATCCAGCGGTGGTAAGTGTCCATTTCCTGGCCGGCAATGGCTCTTGGCCAGTGCAGCGCTGCATCGAAAGGGAACACCTGCGCGCTGGGCAGGAGCAGGAAGTCGTAACGCTCGAAGAGTTTCTCCACGGCGCGGTACCAGTCGCTGCGGTCCAGGGAGGCCTGGAAGACTTCCGCCGCGCTGAGGCGCAGGCCGCGTTGCACTTCCCAGACCGCTTCGGGTTTCAGCAGTGCGCGCTTGGCCGGGTCGGCATGGGCCGGGGCCAGGCTGCCGGCCACCAGCCAGGCGCGGTGCACCAGCCAGCAGTTCCACAGGCGCTGCATGTCGAACTCGGGCTGGCAGTCCTCGACCCGGCACCCGAAGTCGCGGAAGTCCGCCAGGGCGCTTTCGCAGAGGGCCAGCAGGCCGGGCTCCATGGGCAGGTGGCCGCCGAGGTTGCCCAGCCAGCCGATGCGTGCGCCGTCGAAATCGCGCTGCAGCGGGCCGATCAGGTCCGCCGTGCTGGCGAGGGACAGCGGCGCGGCGCGGTCGGGGCCGGCCTGGGTGCGCAAGAGTGCCGCCACGTCGGCCACGCTGCGGCCCATGGGGCCTTCGGTGGCCAACTGCTGGGCGAAGAGTTCGGGCGTGGGGCCGAAGGGCACGCGGCCCTGGGACGGGCGCAGGCCGTAGACGTTGTTGAAGGCCGCCGGGTTGCGCAGCGAGCCCATCATGTCGCTGCCGTCGGCCACCGGCAGCAGGCGCAGGGCCAGGGCCGCCGCCGCGCCGCCGCTGCTGCCTCCGGCGCAGAGGCTGGGATCGTAGGCGTTGCCGGTGGTGCCGAAGACGCTGTTGTAGCTCTGCGAGCCGAGGCCGAACTCCGGCACGTTGGTCTTGCCGACGAAGAGGGCGCCGGCCGCGCGCACCCGCGACACGGCGATGGCGTCGTGCTGGGCCAACTGCCCGGCGAACAGCGGCGAACCCATGCTGGTGGGCAGGCCGGCGCAGGCGGCGAGGTCCTTCACCGCCTGGGGCATGCCGTGCATCCAGCCCAGCCACTGGCCGCGGGACAACTGCCGGTCGCGCTCGTCGGCTTCGGCCAGCAGTTCCTCAGCGGGCCGCAGGGAGACCAGCGCGTTGACCTTGGGGTTGAGCCGGTCGATCTGCTCCAGGTAGGCCTGCATCACCTCGCGGCAGGACAGCTGGCGGTTGCGGATCGCCTCCGACAGGGGCAGGGCGTCGAGCGCGACGATTTCCTGTTGCGGCGAGCGGAAGTTGGACAGGGAAGCTTCGAGACGGGTCATTCACAGGCTCCGGGCGGAAGTGGCGAGCGGGTTGCGGCGTTGGCGTTCCAGGGCGGCGGGAGCGCCTTCACGCAGGAAGCAGGTGGCGGTGAGGCCGACGAACGAGGCAAAGAGCACATAGAAGGCTGGCGCCACCGGCGTGCCGCCCACCTGGGTCAGCCAGGTGACGATGAAGGGCGCGAAGCCGCCGAACAGCATCACCGCGACGTTGTAGGCCAGGGCCAGCCCGGTGGAGCGCACGCGGGTGGGGAACTGCTCGGCCACGGCGGTGGGCGCGGGGCCGTAGGAAATGCCGATCATGGTGCACAGCAGCAGTTGCATGACCAGCAGGCGCTCGATGCCGGGGGCCTGGGCGACCCAGGAGAACAGCGGATAGACCAGCAGGAAGAAGCCCAGGGTGCCGCCCAGCAGCACCGGGCGGCGGCCGATGCGGTCGGAGAGGGCGCCGGCCAGGGGGATGATCAGGGTCATCAGCGCCACCGCCAGCATCTGCACCATGAAGACCTGGTCCAGGGGCAGGCCGAGTTGCTTGTGGGCGAAGGTGGGCATGTTCACCAGCACCACGTAGAAGGCCACGGTGCCGCTGATGGTGGTGCCCATGGTCACCAGCACGGCGCGGCGATGCTCGCGCAGCACCCGCAGCAGGCCGAAGGACTCGCCCTTGTGTTCCTCGCGGGCATCGAGGAAGGCTTCGGTCTCTTCCATGTGGCGGCGCATCCACAGCCCCACCGGGCCGATCAGCAGGCCGAGGATGAAGGGCACGCGCCAGCCCCAGCTGTCCAGGGCCTCGGGGGAGAGGGTATGGGTCACCAGGGCGCCCATGCCGGCGCCGGCGAACACCGCCAGGCACTGGCCGAACAGCTGCCAGGCGCCGTAGAGGCCGCGGCGGTTGGCCGGCGCGCTTTCCACCAGGAAGGCGGTGGCGCTGGCGTACTCGCCGCCGGTGGCGAAGCCCTGGAGCATGCGCGCGATCACGATCAGCAGCGGCGCGCCGAGGCCGATGGCGGCATGGTCCGGGGCGAAGGCGATCAGGGCGATGGACAGGGTCATCAGCAGGATGATCAGTTGCATGGCCGCCTTGCGGCCCTTGCGGTCGGCGTACAGCCCGAGCAGCACACCGCCTACCGGGCGCATGAAGAAGCCGACGCCGAAGGTGGCCAGGGCCATCAGCAGCGAGGCGTACTCGCTGTCGGAGGGGAAGAACAGCCGGGCGATGATGCTCGACAGGAAGCCGTAGACGATGAAGTCGTACCACTCGAGGGCGTTGCCGATGACGGCGGCGGTCACCTGGCGGGCGCGCGAGGTTCCGCTCTGGGAAGCGTGCATGGGGATTCTCCGGAAACTGTTGGGCTAGGCGGCAGTGGCAGAAGCCTGGGAAGGCGCGAGCGGGGCCTGGAACCAGGCTTCCGTCAGCGCGGCCCAGTACGCGGCGCCGCGCACCAGGATCTCGTCGTTGAAGTCGTATCCGGGGTTGTGCACCATCGGCCGCCCGGCACCCGTGCCGTTGCCGATGAAGAGGTAGCTGCCGGGGCAGCGCTGGAGCATCCAGGCGAAGTCCTCGCTGCCCATCACCGTGGGGGCCTCCAGCACCTGGTCGGCGCCGGCCAGCTCTTCGCCGATGCGCCGGGCGAAGGCGGTCTCCTGCGCGCTGTTGACCAGCACCGGGTAGGCCGGGCGGTGCTCGATGCTGGCGCGGCAACCGTAGCTTTGCGCCTGGCTGTGGATAATTGCCTGCACCCGCTCCAGCACCTGTTCGCGCACCTTGGCGTCCAGGGCACGCAGGCTCAGGCGCAGCAGCGCGCGCTGGGGAATCACGTTGGCTGCTTCGCCGGCCTGCAGGGCGCCGACGGTGACCACCGCCGCCTGCTGCGGATCGACGTTGCGCCCCACCACCGTCTGCAGGGCCATCACGGCGCTGGACGCGGCCACCAGCGGGTCGACGGAAAGGTGCGGCATGGAGCCGTGGCCGCCGACGCCTTCGATCACCACGTCCAGCAGGTCCTGGGAGGCCATCAGCGAACCCGCGCGGAAGCACAGGTGGCCGGCTTCCAGGCCGGGCATGTTGTGCATGCCGTACAGGGCTTCGCAGGGGAATCGCTCCAGCAGGCCATCGGCGAGCATGGCCTCGGCGCCGCCCTGGCCTTCCTCGGCGGGCTGGAAGATCAGGTTGAGCGTGCCCTCGAAGTGGCGCGTGGCCGCCAGGTAGCGCGCCGCGCCCAGCAGCATGGCGGTATGGCCGTCGTGGCCGCAGGCGTGCATGCGTCCGGCGTGGCAACTGCTGTAGGCCAGGCCGGTGTCTTCGGCTATGGGCAGGGCATCCATGTCGGCGCGCAGGCCCAGGGTGCGGCTGGCGCTGCCATTGCGCAGCACGCCGACCACGCCGGTGTGGCCGATGCCGGTGTGCACCTCATAGCCCCATTCACCCAGCAGGCGCGCCACCAGGGCGGCGGTGCGCTGTTCTTCGAAACCCAGTTCGGGGTGGGCGTGGATGTCCTGGCGCAGTGCCTTGAGCTCGACGGCGATGTCGTCGAGCCAGGACTGGATATGTGCGTAACGAGCCATTGTTGTTGTTCTCCTCGTGGATCGGCTGCCGCTTTGCGCGGCTGGCCATCAGCTAACCGCGCGGGCGAAAGGAGGACAATCGAAGGTGGTTCCGCAGGGTGGAACCGAGGGGGCAGGGAAGCGCCGACAAGGGCGCTGGAGGCTGAAGGCTGGACGAAAAAGCCTGATCCGGCGCGGGTCCGAACGTGCCCTGTTCAGCCTTCAGCCTTCAGCCTTCAGCCCGTAGGATGGGTAGAGCTTGCGAAACCCATCAGCCATGGCCGCATGGGTTTCGTGCCTCAACCCATCCTACGAACTTGACATGGCCCCGCGCCGGGCGAAGCCAGTTCAGCCTTCAGCGCGGCAGCCGGTAGTCGTCCGGGCCCATCAGGTCGATGCCGCACTCCAGGTTCTCGATCCAGTAGAGGAAGGCGCTGATCATCTCGCGGCCGACGAAGGGCCGGCCGTGTTGCGGCACGATCATCTCCACGTCCATGCCGCGCACCATCCCGGCCCAGAGCCGGCAGATCCTGTTGCTGGCCATGTAGCGGCGGTGGAAGCCCTCCATGTTCGGCACATGGTTGACGAAGTCGCGCACTGGCGTGGCGTCGTCCACCAGGGAGGCGCCCATGTCGCCGGAGAAGAGGATGCGGCTCACCGGGTCGTACAGCTGGAAGTTGCCCACCGAGTGGAGGAAGTGCGCCGGCACCGCCTTCAACTGGCAGCGGCCGAGGGTGATGGAGTCGCCACGGTCGGGCAGGGCGATGATGCGGTCGTAGGTGGAGATGCCGTGGCTGATGGCCAGGTAGTTGGCGGTCAGGTGCGGCAGGAAGCGCGCCCAGAGCTTGGAGCAGATCACCCGCGCGCGGGTGTGCAGCAGCCATTTGTCCAGGGAGGCGATGATGTCCGGGTCCTGGTGGGAGGCGAAGATGTAGGTCAGGTCCTGCACCGGCATGTGCTTGGACAGCTCCAGCGACAGCGGGGTGTAGGTCAGGTCGCCGCCGGGGTCCAGCAGCAGGTACTGCTCATGGTCGGTGATCAGGAACTGGTTGGACTGCACGCCGTCGCCGCTGACCAGATCGTCGAACATCAGGCATTGATGGGTGCCGTTATCGAACAGCACGATGGGCTCGCGACGCATGGAAACCTCGATTGGAAATGCGACGCGCAGATGTAAGGCATTTCCGATGGAGGCGTGCTGACCTGGGTCAAGGCCAGTCATGGGGCGGGCACTATTGCGTAGGGTGGGCCGGGCGGCGATCCGCTTCAGCCCACCGGGGCGTTTGGTGGGCTGAAGCCCACCCTACCCACGCCTGCGAATCAGATCGGCCTTCATATCCCCAATGCCGCCAACGCCTTCTCCAGACGCTTGGCCCGCGGTCCGCTGGCGATCTCCAGCACGCCCTGGTCACGCTTCCACAGCTCGGCCCATTCCGTCGGGCCGGCGGCGAAGGCGGCGTCCAGCTCGGGCTTCAAGGCCTTGAACTCGGTGAACAGCGCTGCCAGCAACAGGTGCATGGCCGGTGCGGTGGCGCACTGGCGGGAAACCTCCGCGGCGCCGGTGAGCAGGGCCAGCAGGCGCAGCTGCAGCGCCTGCGGCCAGGCGCTATCGCGGCCCACGCCGTAGAGCCAGGCGCAGAGTGCGCTCAGCACATGGAGGTCCTCGATGCTGCGGAAGGGCTTCACATAGGCATCCCAGCCGTCGCCGGCCAGGCGCTCGCAATGGGCGCCGTCGAGGTGCAGGCGGGCGTGGGGCACGTCGGGCATCAGCGGCAGCGGCTTGAGGGTTTCGATGCGCACGCCGGGGTCGCCGTTGCGCACCACGGTCAGGGCCAGGCGCGGCGGTTGGCCGTCAGCCTCTTCGCGGGCCGCCACCAGCAGCCAGTCGGCGGCATCGGCGGCGGTGACGAAATCCTTGCGTCCGGCGAGGCTGAGGCCGCTGAGGCGGGTCTGCATGTCCGCCGGGCGCACGCTGCGGTTCTCGGTGACGCACAAGGCGCCCAGGCTCAGCGGCGCCGATGGCCAGAGCAGGCGCAGGGCGCCCTGGTAACCGGCGAGGAAGGCCAGCCCAGGAGTGGGCGCGAGCTTGCCGCCGAGCACCGCCAGTTCGAAGGGCGTGACCTCGCCCAGGCGGTCCAGCAGGGCGCCGTACCAGTCGTCCAGAGGTTGGCCGGAAGTCAGGCGGGCGGTGGCTTCGAGCAGGCGTTGCCAGGGCATGGAGGGCTCCTTGGGGGCTGTCATACAAGCATCATGGGAGCGTCACGGGGGTGACACCGGGTCTACCTAGCCTGAGCTTGCACAACAAGATCGTCCGGCTGCAACCGGGATCGAGCCGGCCTACGGAGGCTTATTCATGACCCAGATCGCCATGACCCGCGACAGCGTCGCACCCCACGGGAAGAATCCGCGCCGCCTGCGGGCCGAGCGCCTGGACGGCGTAGCCGCGCTGCGCGAGGCGCAAGCCCTGCGCTTTCGCGTGTTCAGCGCCGAGTTCGACGCCAAGCTGCAAGGCGCCGAGTTCGGCCTCGACATGGATGACTACGATCCGCACTGCCAGCACATCGGCGTGCGCGACCTGGACAGCGGCGAGCTGGTCGCCACCACCCGCCTGCTCGACCACCAGGCCGCCCACGACCTGGGCCGCTTCTACAGCGAGGAGGAGTTCAGCCTCCACGGCCTCGGCGAGCTGCAAGGCCCGGTGCTGGAGATCGGCCGCACCTGCGTCGCTCCCGCCTACCGCAACGGCGCCACCATCGCCGTGCTCTGGGGTGAGCTGGCCGAAGTGCTGAACCAGGGCGGCTACCGCTACCTGATGGGCTGCGCCAGCATCCCGATGCAGGACGGCGGTATCCAGGCCCAGGCCATCATGCAGCGCCTGCGTGAGCGCTTCCTCTGCACCGAGCACCTGCGTGCGGAGCCGAAGAACCCGCTGCCTGTGCTGGAGCTGCCGGGCAACGTGATCGCCGAGATGCCGCCACTGCTCAAGGCCTACATGCGCCTGGGCGCGAAAGTCTGCGGCGAGCCTTGCTGGGACCCGGACTTCCAGGTGGCCGACATCTTCATCCTGCTCAAGCGCGACGAGCTCTGCCCGCGCTACGCCCGCCACTTCAAGGCCGCGGTCTGAGGCGGCCCATGCTGAAGTCCGCACGTTTCTACGGGCGTGTCGCCCGTCTGCTCGCCGTGATCGGCCTGGGTCTCCTGCTGGCGGTCTGGGTCGGTCTGCTGGAACGTCTGAACCGGGGCGACCTGATGGCCACCCGGCAACGCCTGACCCGCTGGTTCCTCGCCCGCCTGGCCGGTGCGCTGCCATTCCGCGTCAGCCTGGTCGGCCGCCAACCCGAGGAGCCGATGCTCTGGGTCAGCAACCATGTGTCCTGGACCGATATCCCGCTGCTCGGCGCCCTGGCGCCGCTGTCCTTCCTGTCCAAGGCCGAGGTGCGCAGCTGGCCGGTCGCCGGCTGGCTGGCGCACAAGGCCGGCACCCTGTTCATCCGCCGTGGTTCCGGCGACAGCGGCCTGGTGGGCCAGCAGCTCGGCCGCCACCTGGGGGAGGGGCGGCACCTGCTGATCTTCCCGGAGGGCACCACCACCGATGGCAGCCTGCTGAAGACCTTCCACAGCCGCCTGCTGACCAGCGCGGTGGAGACCGACGTGCCGGTGCAGCCGGTGGCCATCCGCTATCTGCGCGATGGCGGGCGTGATGAGATCGCGCCCTTCATCGGCGAGGACGACCTGCTTTCGCACCTGGTGCGGCTGCTGCGCAGCGACCGGGCCGAGGTGCAGATCCAGTTGCTCGACCCCATTCCCAGCCAGGGGCTCAGCCGCACCCAGTTGAGCCTGCAGGCGAAGCTGGCCGTGCAACGGGCACTGTTCGGCGAGGAGGAGCAGGCGCTGGCGGCCTGATCGGGCCCCAGCGCTGCCGGTTTCGTCAGTCCCTGGTTTTCGGCGGCACCGTGAGGATGTCGCAGTCCAGCTCGCGCAGGGCTGCGTCGGCCACGCTGCCGATCAGCAGGCGTTTCATCCCCGTGAGCCCGCGCGTGCCCATCACCAGCAGGTCGATGGCGTCGCGTTCCACCACCCGGCGCAGGGCCGTCATCGGCTGGCCTTCCTCGACCAGGCGCTGGTCGACGAAGGCGTCCAGTTCCTCTCGAAGCAGGAATTCGTCCAGCGCCGCCACGGCGCGGCGGCGCTCGTCGGCCGCGTAGTCGCCCGGAATCGCACCGGCACCGGCGCCGGCCGCCAGCAGCATGGCGCCGCCCAACGGATCGAAGGCATGCAGCGCCTTGGCGCCGGCTTCGGGCAGCAGGCCCAGCTCATGGGCGGCGCGCACGGCCTGGGCGGAGGCGGGAGAGCAGTCCAGCGCCAGCAACGGCTTCCGGTAGTCGTCCGCGGCGGCCTGGTTCACCAGCAGCACCGGCACATGGCTGGTACGCACCAGGCGTTCCAGCGTGGTGCCGACGAAGACGTCCCGCAGCGGGTTCTTGCGGTGGCTGCCGACCACCAGCAGGTCGACGTCCGCGAAGCGGGTGCAATCGGCGATGTGCTTGGCCGCGTCCCCCACTTCCACCCAGATCTCCGGTGCGCGGCCGGCCAGTTCGGCGAAGAAGTCCTGCTGCTCCAGGAGGTAGCGCCGAACCTGCTCGACCTCCAGCTCGATCCGCAGTTGCGGCTGGTCCTCGTCGACCACGTGGATGATGAACCAGGGGCAATCGAATTGCCGGACCAGCCGCGCAGCTCGGCGCAGCGCACGGTCGGAACGGTTGGAAAGGTCTGTCGCCAACATCAGCGCTTTCATCGTGCACCTCGGAAGCCAGGGTCTCTGGAGCCATTGCACTGCAAGTGCCGGGCTTTCCCGTTGATGCAGATCAAGCGACGCGCAGCTGGCTGCTCGCGAACTGCTGGAGTTGTGGATAGAACTCGCGGAAGTCCTCGCTGAGCGGCCGGTACAGGCTCTCCAGCTCAGCCATGGCGCCGGCCAGTGCCTCGGGCCGCGAGAGTCGCCGGGCCATGCCGTTGATGACCTGTTCCAGCACTTCGAAGTCGCGGTAGCTGCCGAGCCAGTCCTGGGCCGCCATGCGCGGGGCGATCAGGGCCAGGCGGCCGGGCAGTTCGGCTTCGGCGTTCAGTACCCGGTAGACGTGGAGGGTGAAGGCATCGAGCGGTTCGGTGGAGTAGAGCGCCCAGTCACGGGCCAGGCAGTGGTCGAAGAAGACGTCGAGCAGGATGCCGGAGAAGCGCCGGCGCTCGGCGGGGAAGCGCAACCTGGCCTGGGCGATCAGCGGGTGGCTGTCGGTGAAGGCGTCGATGCGCCGGTGCAGGCGGATGCCGGCTTCGATGTCCGCCGGCCAGCGTCCGGCCAGCGGCCCCTTGACGAAGTCGCCATAGAGGCTGCCGAGCAGTTGCGCGGGCTGCGGGCCGCCGAGGTGGAGGTGGGCGAGGTAGTTCATCGGCTGAGCTTAACCCAGGCGCAGGCCGGTTCCATCATGGGTGTCGATGAAGACTATTGGCACAAACGATCCCGTATCGTCTTCTGACGATATAAAGTTCGCTCCATTCCGATATACGAAACCCGGCCATGAATACACCCATAGACCTCGACGAAATCATCAAGGCGCTGGCCCACCCGATGCGGCGGGAGATGCTGCAGTGGCTCAAGGACCCGGAGAAATATTTCGTCGAACAGGACCACCCTTTCGAGATCGGCGTCTGCGCCGGCAAGTTCGACCAGCGTTGCGGGCTGTCCCAGTCCACCGTCTCGGCGCACCTGGCGACCTTGCAGCGCGCCGGCCTGGTGACCAGCCGCAAGGTGGGCCAATGGCACTTCTTCAAGCGCAATGAAGCCGTTATCGCCGAATTCCTTCGCCAGATGAGCGACGAGCTGTAACTGCAGCACCTGCCACAACCCAAACCTTTCCAAGGAGCAGGCCCATGCCTACTGCGCTTCTCGTCCTCGCCTTGTCCGCATTCGCCATAGGCACCACCGAATTCGTCATCATGGGGCTGTTGCCCGAGGTGGCTGCCGACCTGGGCGTGTCCATCCCCGGCGCCGGCTGGCTGGTCACCGGTTATGCCCTGGGCGTGGCTGTCGGTGCGCCCTTCATGGCCATGGCCACCGCCAAGCTGCCGCGCAGGAGGGCGCTGCTGGTGCTGATGGGGGTATTCATCGTCGGCAACCTGCTCTGCGCCATCGCCGCCAACTACGGCCTGCTGATGCTGGCGCGGGTCGTCACCGCGCTCTGCCACGGTGCCTTCTTCGGCATTGGCTCGGTGGTCGCCGCCAGCCTCGTGCCGGCCAACCGCAAGGCGTCCGCCGTGGCCCTGATGTTCACCGGCCTGACCCTGGCCAACGTGCTCGGCGTGCCGCTCGGCACCGCGCTGGGCCAGGCGGCCGGCTGGCGTTCGACCTTCTGGGCGGTGACCCTGATCGGCGTGGTCGCGCTGATCGGCCTCTGGCGCGTGCTGCCGCGCCAGCATGACGAGGAGGCCACCGACATCCGCGCCGAATTCGCCGCACTGCGCGGCGCCGGGCTCTGGCTGGCGCTGTCCACCACCGTGCTGTTCTCCGCCGCGGTGTTCTGCATCTTCACCTACGTGGCGCCGCTGCTGGGCGAGGTGACCGGCGTTTCGCCCCGTGGGGTGACCTGGAGCCTGCTGCTGATCGGCCTGGGCCTGACCCTGGGCAACGTGATCGGCGGTCGCCTGGCCGACTGGAAGCTGGCGCAGACCCTGATGGGCGTGTTCGTCGCCCTGGCCATCGCCTCCAGCGCCCTGACCTGGACCAGCGCCGCGCTGATCCCCACGGAAATCACCCTGTTCTTCTGGGCCACGGCCGCCTTCGCCGCGGTGCCGGCCCTGCAGGTCAACGTGGTGGCGTTCGGCAGCGCCGCGCCGAACCTGGTCTCCACCCTGAACATCGGCGCCTTCAACGTGGGCAACGCCCTCGGCGCCTGGGTCGGCGGCCTGGTCATCAGCCAGGGCTTCGGCCTCACCACAGTTCCCCTGGCCGCTGCCGTGCTGGCGATCCTCGCCCTGGTAGCGACCCTGCTCACCTTCAGCAACCGTAATCCCGAGCTGCAAGCGGCTCTCGACTGACCCGAGGTAACTGACATGCCCACGCTCTTCGACCCGATCAAGATCGGCGACCTGGAACTCGCCAACCGCATCATCATGGCGCCGCTGACCCGCTGCCGCGCCGACGAGGGCCGCGTGCCCAACGCGCTGATGGCCGAGTACTACACCCAGCGCGCGTCCGCCGGGCTGATCATCAGCGAAGCCACGTCCGTGACGCCGCTGGGCGTCGGCTACCCGGACACCCCCGGCATCTGGTCCGACGAGCAGGTGAAAGGCTGGAGCAACATCACCAAGGCGGTGCATGCCCACGGCGGCAAGATCGTCCTGCAGCTGTGGCACGTGGGCCGCATCTCCGACTCCAGCTACCTGGACGGCGAAACCCCGGTGGCGCCCAGCGCCATCGCCGCCAAGGGCCATGTCAGCCTGCTGCGTCCGCTGCGTGACTACCCGGTGCCGCGCGCCCTGGAAACCGAGGAGATCGCCGACATAGTCGAGGCTTACCGCGTGGGCGCCGAGAACGCCCAGGCCGCCGGCTTCGACGGGGTGGAGATCCACGCCGCCAACGGCTACCTGCTGGACCAGTTCCTCCAGGACAGCACCAACCAGCGCAGCGACCAGTACGGCGGCTCCATCGAGAACCGCGCGCGCCTGCTGCTGGAAGTCACCGATGCGGCGATCGAGGTATGGGGCGCCGGCCGCGTCGGCGTGCACCTGGCGCCGCGTGCGGACTCCCACGACATGGGCGATTCCGACCTGGCCGCCACCTTCGGCCATGTCGCCCGCGAGCTGGGCAAGCGTGGCGTGGCCTTCATCTGCGCCCGCGAGAAGGAAGGCGAGGACAGCCTGTCGCCGCAGCTCAAGGAAGCCTTCGGCGGCGTGTTCATCGCCAACGAGCGCTTCACCCGGGGCAGCGCCGAAGCCTGGCTGGAAAGCGGCAAGGCCGATGCCGTGGCCTTTGGCATCCCCTTCATCGCCAACCCGGACCTGCCCGAGCGCCTGCGCCTGGACGCGCCGCTGAACGAGCCGCGCCCGGAGCTTTTCTACGCCAAGGGCCCGGTGGGCTACATCGACTATCCGCGCCTGTAATCCGGACGGCCCGGGAAAAGCCCCGCCCCGCAAGGGCGGGGCTTTTTCGTTCCAGGCTCTTGTGGGGGCGAATTCATTCGCCAAGGACCGCGCAGCGGTCCCGAGCGTTCTTGAAAGCGCGCAGCCCTCTGGCCTGCCTGGTGAATGAATTCGCCCCTACAGGTGTCACACCCTGCAATTGCCGGCGCCCACAACCCCGCATCCTCTGGTAGCTTTGCATCCATCGCCTGCCTACCCTGCTGGATTTTCGCCGGCCGGCGGCGGAACCCGGCCGCGATCCGTGTGACCAATGGAGCCCGACCGGAGTCTTTTCCGCCGTCAGAGACATGCCAAAGGATGCCCGCATGCACAGATCGATACGCCCCCTCGTTGCCCTGCTCGGCGCCCTGGCCCTGCCGGTACAGGCCAGCTGGTACCTGGACAACGA
>RCUT01000463.1_pt1 | contig 20968 bp, 19 predicted proteins | sample 2166171 | NCBI WGS metagenome assembly RCUT01 (sample SAMN09932757, study PRJNA488358) | compost metagenome | isolation source: compost soil in 4-hydroxybenzoic | place: Germany: Experimental Botanical Garden
TCTACACCGCGAGCCTGGCGGTATTCGCCTGCGTCATCGCCGGCCTGCGCCTGGTACGCCGCCAGGCGGAGCCGGTTGCAGTCCCCGCCTGAGTGTTCGCCAGGCATGAAAAAAGGACGCTTCTAGCGTCCTTTTTTATTTCCCGGAGACCGGGATACCTGTAGGGGCGAATTCATTCGCCAAGCAGGCCGAAGGCCTGCCGTAGGGTGGACAGCGCTTTTTCTGTCCACCGATGGTGCCCATGGTGGATAAGAAGAGCGTTATCCACCCTACGCAATCAGCCCCGAACCCGCAGGCAGCGCCACAGGGCGGCCAGCAGCAGTGTGCTCACCACGGCCCAGCCGATGGCCTGGACGTTGCCCAGGGTTTCTTCATAGAGCTGCGGCGCTATGCCGGCGCCGATCAGCACGGCCATCAGGGCGGTTTCACGACGCGGGGCAGCCACCGGGCGGAACAGGTAGACCAAGGCCGGCAGCAGCAGGGCGGCGCTGGGGAAGCTGCGGTAGCGGGCGTCAAACACCAGGGCCAGCATCAGCACCGCGCCGGCGAAGCCGGCGGCGGCCAGCCACCAGCCGCCACGGGCATCGAGCCAGTCGAACAGGCGGCTGCGTGCGCCACCACGGGCGGACAGCGCCAGCGCAGCGTAGGCCAGGACGATGAGATTGAGGCCGACCAGGAACGCCGCCCAGGCCCACTCGCCGAAGAAGCGGCTGGTGACCCGCGCCAGCTCGCCCCAGAGGCCGATGCAGGCGCCACCGACCGCGGCCAGCAGCGGCAGCAGCAGGGCGGCGCGGGTGGAGGCCGGACGGCCGGCGAGGATCAGGGTGGCGAAGAAGATCAGCCCGGAAGCGCCCAGCCACAGGGGCCAGTCGGGCAGGTTGCTGACCGGGCCGGCCAGGACGCCTTTCTCCTGGCGGTCGGCGTCGAACAGGCCCCAATAGCCGCCCACGGCGCCTTCGCTCTCGCGTTTCCAGGGCTGGTCGAAGGCTTCGATCAGGTTGTAGCCCCAGCCGTTCTGCTCGGCCATGGCGACGAAACCACGGATGAACCTCGCCTCGTTTACCCGGCTCGGCACTGCGGTCTCGCGCTGGCGGCCTTCGCTGGGCCAGCCGGTCTCGCCGATGAAGATGTCCTTGGGGGCGAACTTGTTGCCGAACACCTGGCGGATCTCGCCGACATGGCGCAGGGCCTGGTCGATGCCGGCGGGATCATCTTCCCAGTAGGGCAGCAGGTGGATGGTCAGGAAGTCCACGGCCGGCGCCACTTCCGGGTGCTGCAGCCAGAACTCCCAGACGTCCGCATAGGTCACCGGCTGCTGCACATTGGCCTTGACCTGCTCGATCAGCCTGGCCAGTTGGGCGCCCGTGACTTCCTTGCGCAGCAGGGTCTCGTTACCGACTATCACCGACTGCACCACGTCCGGGTTGGCGTTGGCGGCCTTGATCAGGGCGTCGATCTCCTTGGCGGTGTCCACCGGGCTGCTGTTCACCCAGGCGCCCAGCATCAGTTTGAGGCCGTGCTTGCGCGCCAGTTCCGGGATGGCTTCCAGGCCGGTCATGGAGTAGGTGCGCACGCAGTGGAAACGGGTCGCCAGCAGGGCCAGGTCGGCATCCATGCGCTCGGGGCGCAGCACGAAGGGCTGGTCGAACGGCGACTGGTCCTTGTCGAAGGGGCTGTAGGACGCGCATTGCAGCTTGTGGCTGGGGGTGGCGGCGTCCGGCAGGACCACCGGCTTGCCCAGGCCGTACCAGAGGCCCGCCAGGGCCAGCAGGGCGATCAGGCCGGAAAACAGATAGGGGAGTGCAGGGAAACGGGCGGTCTGACTCATGTTCATGCGTGCTTGCGTGAGGGCAAAGCCGCGCATCTTAGCGGATTAGGCCCTCTCGCTCCTACGGCCCGCCGTGGAAAATCCGTACAGCGGGTTACCGTCACGCATGGTGATGCAGCCAGGCATGCTTCGGGATCTCCTGGCGCGGCTGATCGCCCTTTTCGAAGCGCTTCCAGATCTTCTCGTGGAAGTAGAAGCCCACCGAGTTGCACAGCGGCTCGACCGCTGCCACCAGTCCGCCGACCGCCACGCTGCCGGTCAGGGCGTAGGCCACCGCGAAGGCGATGCAGAAGTGCATGAGGGTGAAGGTCACGGTCTTGAGCATGGTGCACCTCGATAATGAGAATGATTATTCGATGTGCCCAGGCTAGTGACCTGGATCGATACAGGGAAATGCTACGCAATCATGGTTTCGATAGTTTCGCTGTATCGAATGAAGTACGACCTTGGTCGAGAATGGTCCCAGGCTACGACTAAGGTCGTCTGTTGTGCTTGTACGACCGTTCTATTGTTGGCTTCACCAGCAACCCGCGCTGTGGAGGACAACAACAATGAACGACAGCACCTACAAGCGGATTCAGGAGAATCCGCGCTTTCAGGAACTGGTATCCAAACGCGAACGCTTCGCCTGGATACTCTCTGCCATCATGCTCGGCCTCTATCTGGCCTTCATTCTCCTGATCGCCTTCGAGCCACAAGTGCTCGGCACCCGTATCAGCTCTGAATCTCCGACTACCTGGGGTATCCCGATCGGTGTCGGCCTGATCCTTTCGGCCTTCGTGCTGACCGGCATCTACGTTCGCCGCGCCAACGGCGAGTTCGACCGCCTGAACCACGAAATCCTCAAGGAGGTCCAGTAATGATCGCGCGCATCCTTGCCGTGCTCGGCCTGATGGTCGTGGCACCCGCCCTCTGGGCCGCCGGTGCGATCGAGGGGGACGTCCAGCGCCAGCCGCTGAACGCCTCGGCCATCGTCATGTTCGTCGCCTTCGTCGGCGCCACCCTCTACATCACCTACTGGGCCTCCAAGCGCAGCAAGTCGGCTGCCGACTTCTACACCGCCGGCGGCAGCATCACCGGCTTCCAGAACGGCCTGGCGATTGCCGGCGACTACATGTCCGCCGCGTCCTTCCTGGGTATTTCCGCGCTGGTGTTCACCTCCGGCTACGACGGCCTGATCTACTCCATCGGCTTCCTGGTGGGCTGGCCGGTGATCCTCTTCCTGATCGCCGAACGCCTGCGCAACCTCGGCAAGTACACCTTCGCCGACGTCGCCTCCTACCGCCTCAAGCAGAAGGAAATCCGCACCCTGTCCGCCAGCGGCTCGCTGGTGGTGGTGGCCTTCTACCTGATCGCGCAGATGGTCGGCGCCGGCAAGCTGATCGAGCTGCTGTTCGGCCTGGACTACCATGTGGCGGTGATCCTGGTGGGTATCCTGATGTGCCTGTACGTGCTGTTCGGCGGCATGCTGGCCACCACCTGGGTACAGATCATCAAGGCCGTGCTGCTGCTGTCCGGTGCCAGCTTCATGGCGCTGATGGTGATGAAGCACGTGGGCTTCGACTTCAATACCCTGTTCTCCGAAGCGATCAAGGTGCATGCCAAGGGCGAAGCGATCATGAGCCCGGGCGGCCTGGTCAAGGACCCGATCTCGGCGTTCTCGCTGGGCCTGGCGCTGATGTTCGGTACCGCCGGCCTGCCGCACATCCTGATGCGCTTCTTCACCGTCAGCGACGCCAAGGAAGCCCGCAAGTCGGTGTTCTACGCCACCGGCTTCATCGGTTACTTCTACATCCTGACCTTCATCATCGGCTTCGGCGCGATCCTGCTGGTCAGCACCAACCCGGCCTTCAAGGACGCCGCCGGCGCGCTGCTGGGCGGCAACAACATGGCGGCGGTGCACCTGGCCAACGCCGTGGGCGGCAGCCTGTTCCTCGGCTTCATCTCGGCCGTGGCCTTCGCCACCATCCTCGCGGTGGTTGCGGGCCTGACCCTGGCCGGTGCCTCGGCCGTGTCCCACGACCTCTACGCTTCCGTGTTCAAGAAGGGCAAGGCGAGCGAGAAGGACGAACTGCGCGTATCGAAGATCACCACCGTGATCCTGGGTGTTGTCGCCATCGGCCTCGGCATCCTGTTCGAGAAGCAGAACATCGCCTTCATGGTCGGCCTGGCCTTCTCCATCGCCGCCAGCTGCAACTTCCCGGTACTGATCCTCTCCATGTACTGGAAGAAGCTGACCACCCGTGGCGCCATGATCGGCGGCTGGCTGGGCCTGATCACCGCAGTGGGCCTGATGATCCTCGGCCCGACCATCTGGGTGCAGATCCTCGGCCACGAAAGCGCCATCTACCCCTACGAGTACCCGGCGCTCTTCTCGATCCTGGTTGCCTTCGTCGGTATCTGGTTCTTCTCCATCACCGACAAGTCGACCGCTGCTGACGAGGAACGCGCACGCTTCTACCCGCAGTTCGTGCGTTCCCAGACCGGCCTGGGCGCCAGCGGTGCCGTGGCCCACTGATCCACTCCCTCCCTTGCAAGAATTGGGGCAGCCTTCGGGCTGCCCTTTTTTGTTTCTGCGCAAGGGGCGCGGGTATCCAGGTGCATCCGATCGGCTCGTGTATGGTCGGCAGCTGATAGCCCGCCCTGGGAAGGGCTCTCAAGCACCGCAACCAGACTTTGACAAGGAGCACCAATGGAAACCATGGATTGCAAAAGCCTCGACGAGGTGCGAGCGCGGATCGATTCGCTCGACCGCCGCATAGTCGCCTTGCTCGCCGAGCGAGGTGGCTATGTGCGCCAGGCCGCTCGGTACAAGCGTGACAAGGCTGAGGTCGAAGCGCCGCAGCGGGTGGCTGCCGTCATCGCCCGGGTTCGGGCGCTGGCAGTAGAGTCGGGGGGAGACGAGGCAGTGGTCGAAGCCGTCTATCGCGCAATGATTTCAGCCTTCATCGAGGCTGAACTCAACGAGCATTCCCGACTCCGCGAGGGCGATTGGTAGGTTGCGCAGAGTTCCGCGAAGCCCAACGGTCACGGCCCGGTGCCGGGGACGTTGGGCTTCGCAGGCTCAGCACCAACTTGCGGGGGCGCCCGGCTAGATCATGCCGAACAACAGGAGGACCACCACTATGACCAGGAGCACCCCGACCATGCTCGAAGGGCCGTAGCCCCAGTTGCGCGAATGGGGGAAGACCGGCAGGCCGCCGATCAGCAGCAGGATCAGGATGATGAGCAGCAGAATGGTGAGCATAGGCGGTGACTCCTCGGTAGGTCGGAACGCCGGGGCGCGGCCCTTGTGGATTGATGGCAAATTGACCGTGCCTGTAGTAACCGACTGACCGCCTTTTCCTATGGTTCAAGGAAAACGACTGTATGGACGCCGCGCCATGATCTACAAAATCGCCGCCGATGCCGTGCTGCTCCTGCACCTGGCCTTCATCCTCTTCGTGGTGGTGGGTGGCCTGCTGGTGCTGCAGTGGCCGCGCCTGGCGCTGCTGCACCTGCCGGCAGTGGCCTGGGGCGCCACGGTGGAATTCCTCCACCTCGTCTGCCCCCTCACTCCCCTGGAGAACCGTCTGCGCCTGGCCGCGGGGGAGCAGGGCTACCGTGGCGGCTTCATCGAGCATTACCTGGTGCCGCTGATCTACCCGGCGGGCCTCACGCCGGGTATCCAGCTCTGGCTCGGGACGCTGGTGCTGCTGCTCAACCTGGTGCCCTACGGGCTGCTGCTGAACCGCCTGCTGTGGCGCCGCTAGCGGCGTTTCACCCCCATCATTCAGCGCCGTGATTCAAGGGTTTAGCCACTATGGCCTTCGCTACACTGCGGCTCATCTACCGCACACAGCAGAAAGGCACCTCACCATGCAGAACCGAATCATGATCACCGGCGCCGGTTCCGGCCTCGGCCGCGAAATCGCCCTGCGCTGGGCGCGCGAAGGCTGGAAGCTGGCCCTGTCCGACGTCAACGAGCCGGGGCTGGCGGAAACCCTCAAGCTGGTCCGCGAAGCCGGTGGCGACGGTTTCACCCAGCGCTGCGACGTCCGCGACTACAGCCAGCTCACCGCCCTGGCCCAGGCCTGCGAAGAGAAGCTGGGCGGCATCGACATCATCGTCAACAACGCCGGCGTCGCCTCGGGCGGCTTCTTCGAGGAGCTGTCGCTGGAGGACTGGGACTGGCAGATCGCGATCAACCTGATGGGCGTGGTCAAGGGTTGCAAGGCCTTCCTGCCGCTGCTGCAGCGGAGCCGTGGCCGGATCATCAACGTCGCCTCCATGGCGGCACTGATGCAGGGTCCGGCCATGAGCAACTACAACGTGGCCAAGGCCGGCGTGGTGGCATTGTCCGAAAGCCTGCTGATCGAGCTGAAGGAGGAGGGCGTGGGCGTTCACGTGGTCTGCCCGTCCTTCTTCCAGACCAACCTGCTGGACTCCTTCCGTGGCCCGACCCCGGCCATGAAGCAGCAGGTGGGCAAACTGCTGGAAAGCTCGCCCATCAGCGCGTCCGACATCGCCGAATACATGTTCCGGGAAGTGGCCGCCGGCACCTTCATGATCCTTCCCCACGAGCAGGGCCGGATGGCCTGGGCGCTGAAGCAGAAGAGCCCGCAGTCGCTCTATGACGAGATGGCCAGCATGTCGGCGAAGATGCGCGCCAAGAGCCGCAGCCACGCCTGATCGCCGCTGTCCGACCGGTCAGCTTCCGTATCCTCCGGGGTTGCCCGGCGGCGGACCGGGGGAGTAGGGTTTCTCCCCCCGGCCCGATCGCCAACCCGGATGGACCCACTGTGAAACCCCTTTCCCGTGCGCTGCTGATGCTGGCGCTGGTGCTTGCCGCCATCAACCTGCGCCCCGGCATCACTTCCCTGGCGCCGCTGATCGAGCGCATCGCCCTCGAACTGTCCCTCAGCCGCAGCCTGATCAGCCTCACCACCGCCCTGCCGGTGCTCTGCATGGGCCTGCTGGCACCCCTGGCGCCGCGCCTGGCGGTGCGCTTCGGCCTGGAGCGGGTGATCACCGCCTGCCTGGTGCTGATCGGCGTGGCCCTCCTGGCGCGCCTGGCCAGCCATGCCAGCGCCGTGCTGATCGGCAGCGCGGTGGCCATGGGCGCCGGCATAGCCGTGGCCGGGCCGTTGCTGTCCGGCTTCATCAAGCGCCATTTCCATGACCAGGTGGGCCGTGTGGTCGCCTGGTATTCCCTGAGCATGACCATCGGCGGCGCCGCCGGAGCCGTGCTGACGATTCCGGTCACGCGGCTGCTGGGTGACCAGTGGCACCTCGGCCTGGCGTTCTGGACCCTTCCCGCGTTGCTCGCCGTGCTGCTCTGGCTGCGCCTGCCCAACCGCGCCGAGTCCGCCAGCGAAGCGGGGCAGGGCGGCCTGCCCTGGGGCGAGCCGAGGGCCTGGCTGATCACCGCCTTCTTCGCCCTGCAGGCCGGTCTCTTCTACGCCCTCACCACCTGGCTGGTGGCCCGCTACCATGAGGCCGGTCTCAGCCTGCTGCGCAGCAACAGCCTGTTCAGCCTGTTCATGCTGGTGGGCCTGTCCAGCGCGTTCGTGCTGCCCTGGTTGGCGCAGCGCTTCGACAACCGCTACCAGCTGCTGCTGGTCTGCGGCCTCATCGCCTCCGTCTGCCTGGGGATGATCTGCTTCCAGCCGACCCTGTTGCCGGAGGTCTGGGCCGCCTTGCTGGGCCTGGGATTGAGCGGTTCCTTCGCGCTGTCCATGGTGTTGCCGCTGTATGAGGTGCATACCCCGCTGGCGGTGAGCCGCTGGACCGCCATGATGCTCTTCGCCGGCTACGGCCTGGCCAGCCTGGCGCCCATCCTCACGGGTCTCGCCCGTGACCTGGCGGGCGACTACCAGACGCCCTTCATGGTCATCAGCGGCCTGGCGCTGGTCATGTCCCTGCTGGCCTGGCTGCTGGGCCGCGGCCGCCGCTGAGGACTTCGACGCATTTCCTTTCTCCCGTGGCAGACCTGTGTTAGAAGGCTGCCACTGTTTTGCTGGAGTGCCCGCGTGGAGTCCGAATCCATCGTCTATGGCTGCATCCGCGACTGGCCGTCGCTCGACGATCAGGAGCATCGCCTGCGCCGCGATACCAACCGCCGCGTGCTGGACAGCCTGCCCAGCGACGAAGCCTGGCCCTTCCTCGGCCGCGAGATGTTCTCCTGTTGCGAGCGGCCCGGCGAGGGCCTGTTCCGCACCCAGGTGATCCACTTCGGTGCCAGCTACCCGGCGGTGGAATACGAGTGGAGTCTCTGGGTCAAGGCGTTCGAGGCCCTGCTCAGGCAACTCTACTGGAGCAGCGCCGTGGTCCATCTGGAGACCGAGCTCAACGGCATCCACACCTTCCGCTGGGAAAGCGAACAGGGCCTGCACAGCCCCCAGGAAGACAACCTGCGGGTGCGCTGCGCCTGGGAACGCGAAGGTGGCGTGCACGGCTAAGGGCGTATCCATTCACCGCGTCTTGCCTCAAGGGACCCGCGCGATGCTCAACTACCTCTGGTTCTTCCTCGCCGCGCTCTTCGAAATTGCCGGTTGCTACGCCTTCTGGCTCTGGCTGCGCATGGGCAAGAGCGCCTGGTGGATCGCTCCCGGCCTGCTCAGCCTGACCCTCTTCGCCCTGCTGCTGACCCGCGTGGAGGCTGCCTACGCCGGCCGCGCCTACGCGGCCTACGGCGGCATCTACATAGTCGCCTCGCTGCTCTGGCTCGGCCTGGTGGAGCGTACCCGGCCCCTGGCCAGCGACTGGCTGGGCGCCGCCCTCTGCGTGCTGGGCGCCACGGTGATCCTGCTCGGGCCGCGCTTTTCTCCGTCCTGAGAATCAGCCAGGCCCAGGCTTCCCGGCCGGGAATATTCCCTCAACCTTTGCCGCCGGCCCACTGTCGAATCCGTCAAGGCGACCCGGAAAGCCGTTTCCATGGCGGACTGACGGACTTTCCGGGCAACGACCCCTCCCTTCACTGGAGGATGCTGGATGAACCTGCCGTCATCAGGGACAGTGGCGCGTGTCCTGGTGGCGCTCTATTCCTCGCTCCTCCTGGGCTGCACCTCGCTGCCCCATATCAACCCCGACATGGTGCATTCGCCAACCACCCCGGTGCAGGTCGACGGCACCCACGGCCCACTGTCGAAAGAGCGCAGCAAGGCCATCCTCGACCGGCTCGAGGGTTCCGGCATGGAAACCAATATCTTCGACCTGCACCTGGCGATCGAGGAGTCCCTGGTCGGTAGTCCGCTCACGGCCGGCAACAAGGTCGACCTGCTGCAGGACGGTCCGCAGACCTATGACGCGATGTTCGAGGCCATAGACGCCGCGCGCGACCACATCAACATGGAGACCTACATCCTCGAGGCCGACGAGGTCGGCCGGCGCTTCGCCGATGCCTTGATTGCCAAGCAGCGCAGCGGCGTGCAGGTCAACCTGATCTACGACAGTGTCGGCACCCTGGGAACGCCGCCGGCGTTCTTCGCCCGGTTGCGCGAGTCGGGGATCAGGCTGGTGGAGTTCAACCCGGTCAACCCCATGACCGCCAAGGCCGGCTGGGACGTCAACCAGCGCGACCACCGCAAGCTGCTGATAGTCGATGGGCGCATCGCCATCCTCGGCGGGGTGAATATCAGCGGGGTCTATTCCGGCGGTTCGCTGGGCTCGGGGGCCCAGGAGCCGCCGAACGACGACCTGCCCTGGCGCGACACCGACCTGCGCATCGAGGGGCCGGTGGTGGCCGAACTGCAGAAGCTGTTCATCGGCACCTGGGCTATGCAGAAGGGCGGGACCCTGGTTGCGCGCCATTACTTCCCGCCGCTGGAGCGCAAGGGCAACGACGTGGTGCGCGCCATCGGCAGTTCGCCGGAGGAACCCTACAGCCTGATCTACGCGACCCTGATCTCCGCGCTGCACAGCGCCCAGAGCGAAATCTGGCTGACCAGCGCCTACTTCGTGCCCGACCCCCAGCTGCTGGATGCCCTCAAGGATGCCGTGACCCGCGGTGTCGACGTGCGCCTGGTGATTCCCAGCAGCACCGACTCCTGGCTGGTGTTCCATGCCGGGCGGGCCTACTACCGTGAACTGCTGGAGGCCGGAATCAGGCTTTACGAGCGCCGCGACGCATTGCTCCACGTGAAGGCGGGGGTGATAGATGGCGTCTGGTCCACCGTGGGTTCGACCAACCTCGACTGGCGCAGCTTCCTGCATAACCAGGAGGTCAATGTGGTGGTGCTCGGCACCGATTTCGGCGGGCGAATGCGCAGTGCCTTCCTAGAGGACGTGAAGAACTCGGAGGAGCTCACCCTGGAGCGCTGGCGGCAACGCCCCATCCGCGCCCGCGTCAGCGAAAAGATCGGACGCTTCTGGGAATACTGGCTCTAGGCATAGGCGCCACGACGCGAGACCTCCATCAGCTCGTCGACGACTTGCGCCAGTGCCTGTCGGCGCGCCAGTCCGGTCCGTCGTGCGGCGTTGTAGCGGCGCAGCTGCAGGACGGCGCTGCTGCCCTGGTCGACGATGCCGCGGGCCTGCGCCATGGCCGCGCCGTCGCCGTGGGCCTCGAGGGATTCGCCGAAACGGTTCCCGGCCATCTCCAGCCATTGGCCGATGGAAACGTTGCTCCGGCTGTTCGGGTCGAGGAAGGTGGCCTCGGTACCGAAGCGCTTGGCCCGCCAGCGGTTCTCGTCGATCACCAGCCGAGTCATCTCGTTGTGGCGGTCGCGGCTGGAGGAAGAAGCGACGGCGTGGTGGACCATGGCGCGGAACAGGGCGGCGATGCAGAGGATGTCCTCCACCACCGGGCAGGCGTCGGTGATGCGCAGTTCCAGGGTGGGAAAACGCACCGAGGGACGGATTGCCCACCAGATATCGCTGTCGCTGGTCACCGAGCCGGTCTGCACCAGCAGGTCGACATAGCGGCGATAGGCTCGTTCACTGTTGAAATGGTCCGGGATTCCCGTACGCGGCCACTCGTCGTAGGCGGCCTGCCGGTAGCTCATCAGACCGGTACGTTTGCGCTCCCAGAAGGGTGAGGAACTGCTGAGGGCCAACAGCAGCGGGAGCCAGGGCATCACCCGGTTCATCACCCTGATGCGATCCACCCCGTCCGGCACGCCGACATGGATGTGCAGGCCGCAGAGCAGGTTGCGCTGGGCGACTATCTGGAAATCGCCGAACAACTGCTCATAGTGCGGCTCGCGGGTGGCTTCCTGCTCGCGCCAGAGCGCCAGGGGATGAGTGCCGCTGGCGAGTATGCCGAGGCCGAAGTCCTCGGCGATGGCGCCGAGGCCGGCACGGCTTTCCAGCAGGCAGTCGCGGGCGCCGGCGAGGTTGGAGAGGATCGGGGTGACCAGTTCCACCTGGCTCTGCAGCAACTCGGTGGTGATCTGCTCGCCGAAGGCCTGTTGGCAGGCCTGGAAGAAGCGCCGAGGGCGGCGGCGGATTATGTTGCGACTGCGCAGGTCGGCAATGAAGAACTCCTGCTCGATGCCGAAGCTGAGCGGTGGCGGGGTGAGGTGGGAGACAGGCTGGGGCTGCTGTCCGGCCATGGCGGCAGTTCCTCTATCGGTACTGAGGATTAGGCCCGGCCGCTGGCGCAATGGTTCGCGCCAGGCGCCGTGCGGTCGGCGCCTGGCGCAGATGTCCGGGCCGGCGCTACGCTCCGGCAGGCGCCGGGCCTGGCGCCGGGATCATGGCTTCGGTTCCTTCGGCTTCTGGCTCTCTTCCTCCTGGGCGCGCAGGAAGGCCGCCTCGTGCAGGGCCCGGGCATCGGCCAACAGCAGCCCGAGCGCCGAAGCGAGGCGGGCGGTTTCCTGGGGCATGAAAGTGAAGCGCGTGCCGTTCTCCAGCATCTGCAGCAGGTCGCCGAGGGCGGCCATGCGCTGGCTGGCGGCTTCGAACAGGTGCGATGAAGGTGCCCCGGCGTTGATGAACAGGACATCGTCGTAAGGCTGGGAAGGCACGGGAACGGGCTTGAACTCAGTCATGACAGGCCTCCGCGCTGGGCAGCGCTGTCGCCGTGACCCTGGGTTTGTCGGAACGGAATGGAGAGTGCATATCCTTGCTTCCTCGGGTGATGGAGGAGCCGCCGGCCTACCATTCGAGGCAGTAGGGTGGCGGGCCGTGCAGGGGTCGCAAACCGGTCACGCGAGGAAAACCCGGCAAGGCCGAAGCCTTCCCTGCACGGTCCGCCATGAAGGGCGAAGACGCCCGGGGCATGCCGCGCCTGCGTGGAGTACGGGTTGCGACACCCGGCCGCGGTCGGAGCCGCGACGGCAGGACTCTAGCGAGGGTGTTTGTAGGCGCTCAAGGTTGCCGGCCTGTACGAAATTTCTGCGGTGGGAGAGGGGCAGAATCGCCGGATGGCAGCAACTCCCCAAGGAGATGCGCGAGTTAGAGCGGTTGCCTTGAAGATCGCCGAAGTTGCCGACGAAATGCACCTTGTTTATCAGGCTTCTGTCATCAATTCGTAGCAATGCATCTACACTCTGACTTCAGAGTCTATTGGTGCTCTGTGCTTTGTCTGGCCGCCGTTCTGGCGGCCTTTTTGTGCCTGCCGCCTTTGTCTGGCCGGAATGTCGCTGGTGCGGAATTATCGCCGTTTCATCGCCTGCTCTCTCGTCTCCTTTTTCAAATAAAACACGTTCATTCAAATGGATAGGCTTGCTGTGCTGGCAGATTGGTCATTCGCCTGGACTTTGACGCTGTCTGGGGCCCCATCTACTACTGACTAACACCCCGTGAGCGGGGAATACAGGTTCAAGTTCGGATAAATGCGCCGAATGTGGCGGGGTTTGCCATTAATTAGCCACATCGCGCACTTGTTTCCTGCTGCTGTTCAATTCCGGCGAGGGATCGACATGGTCGGCTTGGTAACGAAGGCATCGGCTCCATCGACCCCCGGCACCCGGATCTTCAAGCTGTCCAGCTTCGCCCTGGTCATCCTGCTGGCGAACCCGCCGGTGGTCGCCGAAGTCCCCCAGGTCAATGACAAATGGCTGGAACCGGCGCGCTCCCGGCTGATGGAGGAAAAGAACGGGCTGCCCTTCTTCCCCCATCGGGCCAATACGCCGAACAACGTCCTGCTGAGTACCAAGGACTTCGACGATGCCCAGGTCTGTGGCGCCTGCCATACGGAGATCTACCAGCAGTGGCGTACCTCGATGATGGCCCACTCCTGGGAGGAGCCCATCTACCGGGCGCTGCTGCGCAGGGCCAGCGAGGCGACCGAAGGCAAGGTCGACAACTTCTGCACCGGTTGTCACACACCCATCGGCCTGACCACGGGGCAGATCAATTCAGCAATCAATCGGGCATCGGTGGAGTTCACCGCGCAGAATGCGCCCATGCCGGGGGTGGATTGCGAAACCTGCCACAACATCAGCGCACGAACCGGCCTGGACAACGGCGCCTACGTGCTGAGCCCGCGGGCCCATGGCAAGCCGACCAAGTTCGGTCCGCGCAGTGATGCGGTGTCCCCTTACCACGACACCGTCTATTCCGACCTGCATACCCGTTCGGACTTCTGCGCCACCTGCCACAACGTGACCCACCCGTTCAGCACGGTGGCCGTCGAGCGTACCTACGACGAGTGGCTGGAGAGCCCGTACAGCTTCAATGGCGAGACCTGCCAGAGCTGTCATATGCCGGGTTTCGCCGGCAAGGCGGCGAGCATGGGGCCGGAGCGCGCCGATGTGGCGTCCCACTGGTTCACCGGCGCCAACGCCGCGGTGCTGGAATACCTGGGGCAGAAGGAGGCGGCGGGGCGTGCGCGGGAGTTCCTGGCAAAGGCCGCCACGATCGGGTTCGAGCCGATGGCCGACAGCGTCGTGCCAGGCCAGGAGGTAACGGTCCGGGTGAAGGTCGCCAATGTCGGTGCCGGGCACAAATTGCCCACCGGGTTCCCCGAGGGCCGCGAGGTCTGGATCGACTTTCGGGTCCTGGATGCCTCGGGCCGGGAGTTCTATCGGCTGGGGGCGGTCAAGGATGGCGCCACCGAGCCGGACACCCGCAACTTCAAGGTCCACCTGGGCGACAAGGACGGCAAGGAGCTGGATATCGAAGTCTGGAATGCCACCCAGATCCTCTCCGACAACCGCATCCTGCCCAAGGGCTACGACGTCCGCGAATTCTCTTTCGAGGTTCCGGCGGATGCCGTGGGCCCCGTGACCCTGACCGCCGCGCTGAACTACTGGCCCTTCTCGCAGCGGCTGGCGGATTACCTGCTGGGCACGGGCAAGCTGACGGTGGAGATCACTCGCATGGCCGAGGCGTCGCGCACGCTTCCCGTGGGCCAGCCGGTGCAGGCGGCGGGGCTTTGAGGGGCAGGCCTGCGGCCTGCTTCGCGAATGAATTCGCCCCCACACTGAAGTCTCCGGCCAGTAGGGTGGGCTTCAGCCCACCATCGACGGTCAGCGTGGGCTGAAGCCCACCCTACGAGGCGTAGCCCTACACCAAGCTCCAGCGCATCTCAGTCCTCCAGCCATTCCCTCGGCACGTCGAGCTTGCGCATGAGCTGGCACTGTTCGCTGTCCGGGTCGTAGACGATCACCGCCTCGCCCTTCTTCAGGGCCATGCGCACGCGTTCGACGCGGGTTTCCAGCGGGGTGTCGTCGCCGTTGTCGGTGCCTTCGCGGGTGACGAAGTCCTCGATCAGGCGGGTCAGGGTGTCGGCTTCGAGCAGGTCAAAGGGGATGAGCATGAGGTGTCTCCGGCGGGGCAGCGATGCTAACGCCGTCGCCGCGCGGCGTCATCCATCCACGTTCTGGCGCAGGATGAAACGTTCCAGGGTGCTGAACAGCAGGGCGCTGTCCAGGGGTTTGCCGAGGAAGTCGTCCATGCCGGCGGCGGCTCCGGCCTGGCGGTGTTCGTCGAGGATGTGGGCGGTAAGGGCGACGATGGGCACCGCCGGCCAGTTGCGGCTGCGTTCGATCCGGCGGATCTGCCGGGTGGCTTCGAAGCCATCCATCTCCGGCATTTCGCAGTCCATCAGGATCAGCTGGATGCCTTCCGGGTCGCGCTCGTACTCGTCCACTGCGGCGACACCGTTGGCCACGGTGCGAACCAGGTAGCCGCGCTTCTTGAGGAAGCCCTGGACCACCATCTGGTTCACCGGGTTGTCCTCGGCGACCAGGATGCAGGGCGTGGCGCTGACCCGGCGGCGCTCTTCCTGGATCTGCGTGCGTTCTTCCAGGCGGCGTTCGCGGTAGAGCTCCTGCAGGGTCTCGCGCAGGCGCGCCAGGGTCAGTGGCTGGGCCATGGCGCGCAGGCGCAGGCCGGTCCCCGGCGGCAGCTGCTGGCAGTGCTCCGGCGGACAGATCAGCAGCACCCGCTGGCCGTGCTCCAGGTGCGGCCGCAGGGTTGCCAGCCAGCGCTCCGGCTCGCCGGGCCAGGGCGCCAGCACCACCAGTAGGGGCGGCACGGCGAAATCATCCAACTGGTCGATCAGCCGGGCCGGGTCCTGGCAGCGTTGGCTGCGCATGCCCCAGCGGCCGAGCAGTCGGCTCAAGGCATCGAGGCCGAGGGCGTCCTGGCTGGCGAGCAGGGCGGTGCGGCCGTCGAGCAGCTGGGTCAGGTCGTCGGTGCTGAACTCGCCGGCCTGCAGGGGAATGTCGAAGCTGAAGCGGGTGCCCTGGCTGGGGGTGCTCTGCACTTCGATGCGGCCGGCCATCATCTCCACCAGTTCCTTGCTGATGGCCAGGCCGAGCCCGCTGCCGCCGTAGCGGCGCGTGGTGCTGGAGTCGCCCTGGGCGAAGGAGTCGAACAGCTGGGCCAGGGCTTCGGCGCGGATGCCGATGCCGCTGTCGCTGACGTTGAACACCAGGCGCGGTTTGCCGGCGGCGTCGTGGCGTATGCAGAGGTCGAGGCCGACATGGCCTTCGGCGGTGAACTTGAGGGCGTTGCCGAGCAGGTTCATCAGCACCTGCTTGAGCCGCGTCGGATCGCCCTGGATGCGCCGGGGCACGCCGGTGTCCAGGCTGAGGTGCAGGCCCAGGCGCTTGTCCATGGCCTGGGCGGTGAAGAGGCCGATGGTTTCCGAGACCAGGTCCTCCAGGTCGAACTCGATGTGCTCCAGTTCCAGCTTGCCGGACTCGATGCGGGAGAAGTCGAGGATGTCGTTGATCACCGTCATCAGCGCCGTACCGGAGCTCGAGATGGTGTCGACATAGAAGCGCTGGCTGCGGTCCAGCGGGGTTTCCTTGAGCAGTTGCAGCATGCCCAGCACGCCATTGAGCGGGGTGCGGATCTCGTGGCTCATCGTGGCCAGGAAGCGGCTCTTGGCCTGGCTTTCGAAGTTCGCCCGCTCCGCCGCCTGGCGCGAGCGGAAGCCTTCTTCCTTGAGCGTGTTGATGCGGTCGGCGAGGCCGATGGAGAGGGTGATCAGCTCGATGGTGACGCCGATCTTCACCACCGTGGCGCCGAACAGCCCGAGCACCTCCACCCCCAGCGAGCCGGTGGTGGTCTGGATGAAGGCGAACAGCAGCACGCCCCAGGCCAGGGTGTAGTAGGAGCCGTAGCGCAGGCCCTTGCGCCAGACGTAGACGCCGGTGAGCAGGAGGAAGGCGGAGATGCCCGATACCGTCAGGCTGGCCAGGATGTTCCAGGCCGGCAGGCCGATCAGCGGGAACGACAGCAGCCCCACCAGGGTGGCGACCATCAGGCCGCGCAACACCAGGTCCAGGCGCGGGAAATGCAGGCCGGTGTGGAGGAAGTGGCGGCTGAACTGCAGGGCGGCCAGGCAATGCAGGTACATGAAGATGTAGATGGCCACCGACTGCAGGACCACGTGCTCGGGCAGCAGCTTGAACAGCATGCCGTCGAAGCAGGCGGCGAGCAGGCCGACATTGAGGTTGTAGGCCAGGTACCAGAGGTAGGCCGGCTCGCGCAGCGAGAGGTAGAGGAAGAGGTTGTAGAAGAACATGGCGAAGAGCACGCCATAGAAGGCGCCGTTGAACCCCATGAGGTTCTCCTGGGCGGCGGCGCTGGCATCGAAGGTGCTGAACACCAGGGGCACGACGAGGGTGCTGGTGCTTTCCACGCGCAGGATCAGGGTGCTCTGGCCGGGCTCGACGGCGAGGGGGAACCAGAAGTTGCGCACCTGCACCGGGCGCTGGGAGAAGGCGAAGTGGTCGCCGGACTCCTGGGCCTGCACCCGGCCGTCGGGCGTGAGGTAGTAGAGGCGGATGTTGTCCAGCAGCGGGTAGTTGGCCTCGAGGTAGCCGTTCAGGGGCTGGGGCAGGCGGTTGTCCAGGCGCACCTTGAACCACCAGACCGACGCGTTCTTGCCAAGGTTGACCTGCTCACCCCGGGCCTGGCTGAAGGCCGGGTCGGGCAGCTTGCGCACCTGTTCCAGGCTCAGCTCGCCCCTCGGGTCTTCGACGTAGTGCACCCAGGGGCCGAGGGAGAGCCTGAGCTGGTCCTGGTCGAGTGGCACGGCCGTCATCGCCAGGGCTGGCTTGCAGAGCCAGAGCAGGAGAATGGCCAGACCGAGTGCTGCAGGTTTCACACAGCCCGAAAGGCGAAGCATGGGCGACCACCGGTGTTGTTATTGCGTCCCTACGTGGCACTTTGCCCTTCCGTGCGGCGCCCATCAAGCGTTGCCTTCACCCTTTCCTACAAGACTTTCCACCGTCGGGACACGCGTCTCGCTCTCCATCTGCGCGTCATGTTCCAACTGGTGACTGAATGGCTCCAGGGACTGCTGGCTGGTGACCGCATCGGTGGCGAACACCGGCGGGCTCATCAGGTAGGCGCCGAGCAGGCGGGTGAGGGCTTCCAGGCTGTCGATATGGGTGCGCTCGTAGCCGTGGGTGGCGTCGCAGCCGAAGGCCAGCAGGGCGGTGCGGATGTCGTGCCCGGCGGTGACCGCCGACTGGGCGTCGCTGTGGTAGTAGCGGAACAGGTCGCGGCGCAACGGGATGGAATGTTCCTCGCCCAGGCGCAGCAGGTGCCGCGAGAGGTGGAAGTCGTAGGGGCCGCCGGAATCCTGCAGGGCCACGCTCACCGCGTGTTCGCTGGAGTTCTGGCCGGAGGCGACCGGGGCAATGTCGATGCCGACGAACTCGCTGACGTCCCAGGGCAGCGCCGCGGCCGAGCCGGAGCCGATTTCCTCGGTGATGGTGAACAGCGGATGGCAGTCGATGGGGGGCACCAGGCGGGCCTCGGCTATGCCCTTGAGGGCGGTGAGCAGGGCTGCCACCCCGGCCTTGTCGTCCAGGTGGCGGGCACTGATATGGCCGCTCTCGGTGAACTCCGGCAGGGGGTCGAAGGCGACGAAGTCGCCGATGGAAATGCCCAGGCTTTCGCAGTCGGCGCGGGTGGTGCTGTAGGCGTCCAGGCGCAGTTCGACGTGGTCCCAACTGATCGGCAGGCTGTCCACCTGGGTGTTGAAGGCGTGACCCGAGGCCAGCAAGGGCAGCACGCTGCCACGCAGCACGCGGCTTTCGCAGAACAGGCTGACGCGGCTGCCTTCGGCGAAGCGGCTGGACCAGCAGCCCACGGGCGCCAGGGCCAGACGGCCGTTGTCCTTGATCTCGCGGACCAGGGCGCCAATGGTGTCCAGGTGCGCGGACACCGCGCGGTCCGGGCTGCTCTGGCGGCCCTTGACGGTGGCGCGGATGGTGCCGCGGCGGGTCAGCTCGTAGGGGATGCCGATCTCGTCCAGCCGCTCGGCGACATAGCGCACGATGGTGTCGGTGAATCCGGTGGGGCTGGGGATGGCGAGCATTTCCAGCAGCACCTGCTGCAGGTAGTTCAGGTCGGGGTCGGGGAGTCTCTTGCTCATTGCGTCTCCTTGGTGCGTCGGGCAGGGCGTTCGACTCGGTCCGGTAGCCCGGATGCAATCCGGGGAAATACCTACCACCGCTCCCGGATTGAATCCGGGCTACGGACTTGCGATACCCATCGATTGGCGGCATGGGTATCGCTCCGCTCCACCCATCCTACAAAGGCATGTCAGCTCATCCGGCTTAGCGGGAACAACAGATCGATGAAGCGTTCCGCCGTCGGCTGCGGCTGGTGGTTGGCCAGGCCGACCCGCTCGTTGGCCTCGATCAGCACGTAGTCCGGCTGGTCGGCACCGGGTACCAGCAGGTCCAGGCCCACCACCGGGATCTCCAGGGTGCGGGCGGCGAGGATGGACGCTTCGGCAAGGGCCGGATGCAGGATCGCGGTGACGTCCTCCAGCACGCCGCCGGTGTGCAGGTTGGCGGTACGCCGCACCGCCAGGCGGGTGCCGGCGGGCAGTACGTCGTCGTAGCCGTAACCGGCGGCGCGCAGGGTGCGCTCGGTCTCGCCGTCCATGGGGATGCGGCTTTCGCCCTGGGTGGCGGCCTGGCGCCTGCGGCTCTGGTGTTCGATCAACTGGCGCAGGTTGTGCTGGCCGTCGCCAACCACTTCGGCGGGGCGGCGGATGGCCGCCGCCACCACTTCGTAGTTGATCACCACTACCCGCAGGTCCGAGCCCTGGTGACAGCTTTCCAGCAGCACCCGGCTGTCGAAATGCTCGGCGTTGGCAATGGCGGTCTTCACCTCGTCCAGGCTGCGCAGGTCCACGGCAACGCCCTGGCCCTGTTCGCCGTTCACCGGCTTGGCCACCAGGCTGCCGTGCTCGGCGAGGAAGGCGGCATTCTCCGCGTCGCTGCCGGCCAGGCGCTGGGTTGGCTGGCGGATGCCGACCCGGGCCAGGGCGCGGTGGGTCAGGCGCTTGTCCTGGCAAAGGGTCATGCTCACCGCGCTGGTCAGGTCGCTGAGGGACTCCCGGCAACGGATGCGCCGGCCGCCCTGGCTGAGGCTGAAGAGGCCGCCTTCGGCGTCGTCCACTTGCACCTCGATGCCACGCCGCAGGGCTTCATCGACGATGATGCGGGCATAGGGATTGAGGTCTTGTTCCGGACCGGGCCCGAGGAACAGGGTCTGGTTGATGCTGTTCTTGCGCTTCACCGTGAAGGTGGCCAGGTCGCGGAATCCCAGCTTGGCGTAGAGCGCCTTGGCCTGGCGGTTGTCGTGCAGCACCGAGAGGTCGAGGTAGTTGAGCCCGCGGCTCATGAAGTGTTCCACCAGGTGGCGCACCAGGGCCTCGCCTACGCCGGGCCGGCTGCACTGCGGGTCCACCGCCAGGCACCAGAGGCTGGAGCCGCCGTCGGGGTCGTGAAAGGCCTTGCGGTGGTTGAGGCCCATGACGGCGCCTATCACCTGGCCGTCGCGTTCGTCCTCGGCCAGCCAGTAGACCGGCCCGCCCAGGTGGAGCGGGGTGATGGCGTCCTGGTCCACGGGCAGCATGCCGCGGCAGCGGTAGAGCTGGTTGACCGCCTGCCAGTCGGCCTCGCTTTGTGTCCGGCGGATGCTGAAGCCACGAAAGCCCCGGCGCGCCGGGCGATAGTCGGGGAACCAGAGGCGCAGGGTGTCGGAGGGGTCGAGGAACAGTTGTTGCGGCGCCAGGGCCAGCACCTGCTGGGGGGCGGCGACGTACAGGGCGATATCGCGCTCGCCGGGCTGCTCGTCCAGCAGCTCACGGGCCAGGCTCGCGGGGTCGGGGAAGGTGTGGCCGAGGAGCAGGCGGCCCCAACCGCAGTGGAGTATCTGCGGCGACTCGTGCGGCTCCTGGTGACCTTCGGCCAGTTGCGCCTGCAGGCGCTGGTAGGAGGGCGCCTGGCCGCGCAGCAGCCGCTGGCTGTGCAGGGTATGGGCTTTCATCGGTTCAGAGTCCCTGTTGGTTGAGCCAGAGGTTGAGGGCGGCCATCTGCCAGAGCTTGGAGCCCCGCAGCGGTGTGATGTCTTCGGCCGGGCTGGCCAGCAGGCGTTCGAGCATGGCCGGCTGGAACAGGCCGCGGTCCTGGCTCGGGTCCAGCAGCAGTTCGCTCACCCAGTCGCGGGTGCGGCCTTGCAGGTGCTTGAGGCCAGGCACCGGAAAGTAGCCCTTGGGACGGTCGATCACTTCATGGGGAATGACCTTGCGCGCGGCGGCCTTGAGCACCTCCTTGCCGCCGTCGCCGAGCTTGAAGCGGGACGGGATGCGCGCCGACAGCTCGGCGACCCGGTAGTCGAGGAACGGCACCCGGGCTTCCAGGCCCCAGGCCATGGTCATGTTGTCCACTCGCTTGACCGGGTCGTCCACCAGCATCACCGTGCTGTCCAGGCGCAGGGCCTTGTCCACCG
>RCUT01000468.1_pt1 | contig 20912 bp, 18 predicted proteins | sample 2166171 | NCBI WGS metagenome assembly RCUT01 (sample SAMN09932757, study PRJNA488358) | compost metagenome | isolation source: compost soil in 4-hydroxybenzoic | place: Germany: Experimental Botanical Garden
GGGGCCTTTTAGATGGAGGCCGAAGTCGGAATCGAACCGGCGTACACGGACTTGCAATCTACCGACAAACCCGCGAATTACGCGGCCTTAAGCCTTATCTCATTTCCGTAACCGCCATTTTGAATGAGGCCTGCAAGCCAGTAATGGCGCGGGGCTCGAAATTAGATACGGAAACGATTTCCGAGGAGTACAGGCCCTCTCACCTGCTTGTTAGAACCTGGCCAGATAGGCCACACCACCCTACCCAGCTCCACGTTGGCGCCGAGCACGGTTCCGTTGTAGCTCGCCGAGCCACTGCAGTGGCGTACCACACCGGACGGAGATACACGTCGACCACCTTTGTTCGTGAACTGATCGACCGCTACAGCGCTCAGCTGGAAGCGGAGCTCCTGCGCGAGGCGGGACACAGCGCACCTGCTGAGCGCCCACCGGGAGAATGACATGGCACTCGCCACCAGCGCCTTTCTGGCCCTGGCCGCGCAATGTGCTCCCGCTGTCGATCCCGCCACCCTCCTCCGCCTTGCCTCGCATGAATCAGCCCTGAACCCCTACGCCATTGCGGTCGTGGGGCAGACCCTGCCGCGTCAGCCGCAGAGCCTGGATGAAGCATTGGCGATTGCAAACCGGCTGGCGAACGAGGGGGCGAGCTTCAGCGTGGGCCTCGGCCAGATCAACAGGCGTCCCCGTGTTGCTGGTAGGGGACTCTGCCTCGAACAATGTGTTTGACGTTGACCGTCGATGAGCTGATCCCATTGGTGCGCGCTGTAACCAAGGCCACTCAGCGGGCTCTGGTCATTGCGGACCTTTCCTTCAGCGCCTACCAGGCTTCGCCGAAGCAATGCTCCCACACTGCCGTCCGCTTCATGAAAGAGGCTGGTGCTCACGCCGTAAAACTGGAAGGTGGACCCCAGGTACGAATGCTTGCCAGCTCGGGAATTCCGGTCATGGGGCACATACCCGCCTACCGACGCAGCAGGCGAGTGAGATCGGCCAACTGCTGCCGCATCGGTAGGTGCCGGCTTAGCCTGCGCAAGGTTGAGGGCAGACGGTTATGGTTGAACGAGTGCTCGACGTGCTGCCCCACGCCGCCAAGAAACTAAGCTTGCATGAAGTGGGAGGCCAGATGCTCAATAGCCAGCAATAAGCAGGCCTTCTACACACTCAACACAGTCAAGGAACTAGAGATGGCAGGGATTTTTGCCTACCGATGTGGATCTTGCGACGAAATCCATGAGGGGTCTCCATCGTTTGGATTTGATGAGCCAGACCACTATGCATGCCTCACCGATGAGCAAAAGGCGGTAAATGCGCGGATCACATCTGACTTCTGCGAAATCACCTTCGAAGACCGGACAGATTTTTTCATTCGTGCGCTGCTTGAGGTCCCCATTCACGGCGTGAGCGAGCCCTTTCTTTGGGGCGTTTGGGTATCTATCTCGCAAAAAAGTTATGAGCGATACGTAGAGACCTACGACGCCCCGGTAGAGGGTGATGGTTTCTTTGGATGGGTCTGCAACTCGATTCCGTGGTATCCCGAGACCAGAAATCTGGCCAGCGATATTTATGTGCAAACGGTCGGACTTCGGCCCTTGCTGCGGCTACATTCTGGCAACACGGACGATCACCCTCTGATCTTGGATCAGGTGAATGGGATAACCGCAGCAAAAGCTCAGCAGATAGCTGAGTTCGTTCTGCACACCGCTACCGCTGCTGCAACCTAGGTGAGCTGTGCTGCTGGGCGAATGTCCGGCTCTGCCTGGCTGAGGCAAGGTGAGTTGGGCGTACGCTTACTGCATGGATACTGCTTCGCCCACTCCATCCCATGAGCTTGTTCAGACGCCAGCGGCGCTCCTATCATCCATTCCTGGTCTGCCGGAGACAGACGCGTTGCGCCTCTACCCGCTACGAACAGGAAAGTTCATGCTCAAGTACCTTCTAATGCTCATCATCCCTGTGATGGCAAGCTGGACCTCTGCACCAAATTATCTCTTGGCAATCTCCACAAACCCCAGCACCGGTCGTGACTACTTCCGCTACAAAACGACGGACAAATTGGAATTGCACGTTGACGCATCCCGCCTTTGGGGCGGTGAAACCGAGGTTGACGGAGTGCACCAGGACGACCAATCCAATCAACAGAAATATATGATTGGCGCCTCGTACTTCGTTGAACCTGAAACACAGGTGCTGGCTACATTTGGACAAGACATTTCAGTAGAAAACGGGTTCAGGGAAGGATCGCGGTTCAACCTTCGCTTCCTACATGTCTTCTAAGTGTTAGATTCTGACAGATAACGTAAGAGTGCTTGTGTCCGCTAAAGACCGAAAAAACGACCGACTGAAGCGTTGCTACGCGAAATCTGAAGCAGATCGGGAGCGGAACCTGCTTCAGATTTCAACGTCAGCGGCCCATTTTCGCAGGCAGAAATCGCAGACGGACTTTTTCAACAGAATCGGCCTTCAGCGGACATGCGGACGAGCTTCGCTCTGGTCGATTCACCAGAGAGTCGAATGAACAGCGCCGGTCAGCCTGTGATGCTCGTCCGACCAGGCCCGGAGGTCGAAGCGCAGTTCTCCCATCGCGCGCTGATCAGCAAGGTCAGCAGCGCCGTCACACCGATGCTGAACAGGTAAAGCGCCTGGGGCCCGGATCGCTCCATGAGCGCGCCTGCGACCAGCGGCCCGATGGCCGCACCGATGCCGAAAGCCACCAGCAGCACCCCGGCCACGGCGACCCGCAGTTCGGCTTCCAGGTTGTCGTTCGCATGCGAGACACCTAGTGGATACAAGCAGAACTGCAGGAAGCCGATGATCGCGCCGGCCAGCATCGCCCAGCTCGCGCCTGGCGCGTCGAGAACTGCCAAAGGCAGGTAGGCGACGCAGAGCAGGATCGAGATCACGCGAATCAGCGCGACGCGGGAATACCGATCAGAAAGCATGCCAAGCGGAAGTTGGGCGATGAGCCCCGCGGCGATGCCGATAGCCATGAACTGACCGACCGCCCCGGGAGAGAAGCCCAGCTGCGCGGCATAGATCGGCGTCAATCCGTAGAAGCAGCCATTCAATAGCCCCGACACCAGCACCGTTGCCAAGGCCTGCGGCAATCTGCGGATGTAGAGCATCGGCTGAACACGCACCTGGCTGATGGCACTTGGTTGCGCGCCCGTATGCAAGGCCATGGGCACCATTCCAATGGCAAAGGCGATAGCCACACCGGACAAGGCCATTGTGCCCAGCCCATGGCCGAGGCCGAGGAGCAACTGCCCGAGCATCATGCCGACGTAGCTCGCCACCATGTACAACGACATGGCGCCGCCACGGCGATCCGACGGTGCGCAGTCGTTGAGCCAGCTTTCGATGACCATCATCTGGCACATCATTGCCACGCCCACGATGAATCTCAGCGCGAGCCAGAGCGGCAGCCAGTCGCTAAGTTGATGGCCGAGCACCGCTGCCACGATCACACCGGCGCCCGCCACGAAAGCACGGGCGTGGGAGACGCGGCCGATCAGCCAGTAACCGACGCGCCCTCCCACCACCATCCCCAGGGCATTGGCAGCCATCAGGGCACCGCCCCAGAATTCCGCGCCCCCCGCAGTATCCAGACGCAGTGCCAGGTAAGTCATCAGCAGGCTCGAGCCCAGCTGCATCAGCAGGGTCGCGGTATAGATCGGTCCGAATGCCTTGGTGAGCGCGAACAAGTTGTGTCCCCAGGTCAGTTGTCAGGCGAGCCCATGGCGCTGCTTCCAGTCGCCCGGATGCACGACGTAGCCGAACAGCGCATGGCCTCCATAGACGAGTTCGGTCCCTTCGGGAATCCACAGCAGTTGCCCCGGTTCCACCCGATACAGCTCGCCATTGGCCCTGAGCTCGAAACAACCTTCGATGACGAAGATCACCTCGTCATAAAGCAGCGTCCACGCCACCTCCGCGCCGCCCCATAGCGCGAAGCCGATGCCCAGATTGGGCGAGACTTCGTTGCTGATCGCGCGGGCCACGCTGGCGCCGCCAGGCGGCCCACCCCGATGGACGAAGTCGAGGTTCCGATGGTCAACGAGGAGCACCGGCCCCTTGCCACTCGGCGTCATCGTCATAGCTCGCTCCTGCTGTTCCAGGCCGCCCAGCGAATACGCGTACGCACCCCCAAGCCGAGGAAGGGCTCAGGAGGGTTGAGCGAGGGCATGCCAGTCACGGCCTGGATATCGCTGAGCAGCGAAGACTCCGCACCCACTACCCTGTCAGCCAGCAGCGTTCCGGAAATGGTGCCCCAGGCGGCGCCGACTCCGTTGTCGCATGCCGTGGCGAATACCCCATCGTCCAGCTGGCCGAAGAAGTTGGTGAAGTTCCGCGAGATGGCGTAGGCCCCACCCCAGGTGTGGGTGAATGGCACTCCGGCGAGCTGCGGATAGCGTGCGAGGAAGGCCTTGCGATGATCGTCGCGGATCTTCGCGCGCGTGCCTTCGCCGACACTGTTCCCGTAACGCGGCACGTGCTTGTAGGTGTTGCGAATGATCAGACGACGATCCTGGGTCATCCGCACCGTGGTGCCGGCATGGTCGGCCGGCGTCAGGCCCCAATCGGCCTGGATGCCGATGGCGTGCATTTCGGCATCGGTCAACGGACGCGTCCAGCTGGCGAACGTCATGACCGGCAGCAGGCGGTTGCGGAGGTAGCCGAACTCCTGGGTGAAGATACTGGTGCCCAGCAGAACGCTGGGCGTACGGATCGATCCATCATTGCCATGGAGTACCCAGTGCCCGTCAGCTTCCTTTTCCAGGCGCTGGATGGGCGACTCCTCGAGTACCTCGACATTCTCCGGCAACGATGCGCCGAGCCCGCGCACCAGGGCGGCCGGCTGCATCAGGTAACAGCCAGGGGTGAAGATGGCGCGACTGTAGTAGTGGCTTCCCAGCACACCGGCCAGCTCGTCGCGCTCCACCAGGCGGTAGGGCTCACCAAGGTCGGCCATCAGCTTCTCGAAATGATCGAGATAGGCGAGTCCACGTTCACCGACAGCGCCCTGGAACTTGCCGGCATGGGACCATTGGCAGTCGATACCGTGGCGGCCTATCAATGTCTGCAGCTGGTCGATGGCGGCGCGGTTGAGCCCGAGCAGGCGCTGTTTGTGCTGCGGATCGGGATGTTCAAGGGCGAACTTGTGCGGCAGGTCGATGACGAAGCCGGAGTTGCGGCCCGACGCGCCGTAACCGATGCGCTGGGCATCCACCAGCAGGATGCGGGACTGCGGCAGGTGCTCGGCCAATCGGCGCGCCGCGGCCAGGCCCGCGAAGCCCGCACCGATCACCACATGATCAGCTTTCTGCACGCCGCTCAGGCGCTTGCAGGGACGCGGTTCGGGCAGGGCGGCATACCAGCCACAACTGCGATCATCGTGAGGCAGCTTAACGATACTGTTCATGGTTCGGCTCTCAAGCCACGTTCTGTGGGATGTCCTGGCAGCTCTGCAGCCAGGCATTGCGTTTCTGTTGTGCCTGACGCCCAAGCAGGACGAAGCCACGCATGGCGCCGGACGCGTCATGGAAGGCTGCGCTCAGCCCGTCGCCGGTCGCATCGCAGCGCCACTGCCCTTCGCAATCGACCGGTGGTGGCAGCAGGCAGAGCGGTGCCGCCGGGGTCTTCACCGTCACCGGCATGAGCGGATAGCTGACGGCAGTCGGCTGGCCGACCAGGGTCCGGGCCAATGCGCGGATACCCTCGTTGATCGGCGCGAGGTAAGGCAGCAACTGCCCATCGATCTCGATGCAGTCGCCCAGGGCGTAGATGCCGGGCTTGGAGGTCTGCAACGAGGCGTCCACCTTGATGCCGCGCCCGCATTCCAGGCCGGCATCCGCAGCCAGTTGTAGATTCGGCCGCAGGCCGACAGCGGAGAGCACGAGGTCCGCCTCGACAACCTGGCCGTCAGACAGGGTCAGGCGGTAACCGTCGGCCCCCTGCTCGATGCGCTGCAAGGTCGTGCGCAGGCTCCATTGCACGCCAAGGCCGGCCAGCACCTGTTGCAACTGCAGGCCTGCTGCTTCCGGCAGCAGGCGCTCCATCGGCCAGGCGCCCAGGCCAATCACCCGCACCTGGTAGCCACTGCTCGCCAGGTCGTTGGCAAACTCGCAGCCGATCAGGCCATCGCCGAGGATCGCCACGCTGCGCACGCCCTCCAGGCGCTCACGGAATGCCTGGTAGTCCTGCAGGTTGTTGACGCTGAGCAGTGCATCCCCGCAGCCCTCGATGGGCAGCCGCACGGGAGAGGCGCCACTGGCCAGGACCAACTGGCCGTAGTCCATTTCACCCAGGCTGGTGTACAGGCGCTTGGCGTCGGTATCGATCCGCTCGACCCGGCAGTGCGTGTAGATGCGGATGCCCAGGCGCCGCTCCAGCGTCATCGGGCTTTCCGTCGCCAGTGCCGCCGCGCTGCGCCCCTGCGCCAGCGCAATGGACAGCGCCGGCTTGGAGTAGGTATGCCCGGACTCCTGGGTCAGCACGCGTATATCCAACTGCGGGTTGGCCTTGCGCAGCTCCTGGGCCAGGCCGTAACCGGCATGGCCGCTGCCGATGATGACCACCGGCCCGGCAGGAACAACAGTCGCCAGCGGTTGCTTGGCCGCAACCGACGGAGTGGCGACGGCGATCACCGGCTCGCTGATCTCGATCATCTCGAAATCGGACTTGCCGACCTTGCAGTCCGGGCACAGCCAATCTTCCGGCACGTCTTCCCAGCGCGTGCCCGCAGCAATGCCGTCGTCCGGCCAACCCAGCGCCTCGTCATAGATCAGGCCACAGATGATGCAGAGCCATTTCTTCATCGCTGCAACCTCCTCACTCGCCTTTGATCCGCAGTGCCAGGTTCTTGGTGCGGACATAGCTGTAGAGCGCCTCCTGGCCCTTCTCACGACCGAAGCCGGACAGCCCCACCCCGCCAAACGGCGTTTCGATCCCGCCGGCGTACCATTCGTTGACGAACACCTGTCCGGCTCGCAGGCGCCGGGCGCAACGCAAGGCACGATTGAGATCCTGGGTGAACACCCCTGCGACCAGTCCGAACTCGGTGCCGTTGGCGATGGCGATGGCCTCCTCCTCGGTATCGAAGGGAATCACCGCGAGGACCGGCCCGAAGACTTCGACTTGGGCGATCTCCATGTCCGGGCTGACATCGCGGAACACCGTCGGCGCCATGAAGTGCCCGCGAAGGCCGCTCAGCGCCTCGCCGCCGGTTGCGATCACCGCACCTTCTGCCTGGGCGCGCCGGCATAGGGTCTGGATACCTTCGAGCTGGCCGGCGGAGATCACCGGAGTCAGGTCCGGATTGTCCTGGCCCAGACCGACCTTCAAGCCCCCGGCCATCGCAGCCACATCAGCCACCACATCGTCGTAGACCGAACGCTGCACCAGCAGGCGGGACATGGCCGAGCAGACCTGACCGGCGTTGAAGAAGATGCCGTTGCGGACACTGTCGAGCAGTTGCTCGCGATCGGCATCGGGGAACACCAGTGCAGCCGACTTGCCGCCCAGTTCCATGACGCTAGGGATGGCGTGCTCGGCGGCGGCACGCAGGATGCTCTGGCCGGTGCCGACAGAGCCGGTGAAGACTATCTGGTCGACCTCGCGATGCCCCGCCAGATAGGCGCCAACTTCCCGGCCGCGACCACAGATCAGGTTCACGGCGCCGCGCGGCAAGCCGGCACGTTCGATGGCCTTCAGCAGGACGCACAAGCCCAGCGGTGAAAGCTCCGGCGACTTGATCACCACCGCATTGCCGGCAGCGAGCGCCGGCGCCAGGGAGCGGGCGCAGATGGATACCGGGAAGTTCCACGGCACGATCTGCAGCGAGACCCCCATGGGGTCATAGACGGTGAAGTCCATGTAGCCATTGCCGAGGGGAATGGACGTCCCCTCGATCTTGTCGGCCATGCCAGCGTAGTACTCGAAGTAGCGCGCGGCCTCGACGAATTCGTCTCGGGCATCCCGCAGGCTCTTGCCGTTCTCCTGGCACAGCACCCATGCGCCCTCCTCCGTCACGGCGCGAATCTGCGCCGCGATGTTCAGCAACCAGGCGACCCGTTGCGCCGGGCGCGGCCGGGTCAGCTCGCCGCTGTCGGCGCAGCGGCGCGCCGCCTGGATGGCGCGCTCCGCGTCGGCCACGGTGGCCTGGGCGATGGTGGCGACCGCTTCGGTGGTGCCAGGGTTGCTGACAGTGAGGCGCTGCTCACTGTCGGTCCACTGGCCGTCGATGAAGTTCAGCCAGTGCGATGCGATCGAATGCATGGCGATTTCCTCAGGCGGTGTGCGCGTTATCGAGCAGCTGGCGGGCGGCCCACTTGTGGAAGTAGTGGGTCGGCAGATCCATTTCGGGCGAGAACGCACCACCGTTGTAGCCGGGGGAACTGCGCCCCATCTGCATGCCCTCTACCGAAGCGATGTCCTCGGCGAACACCACCCGCCAAGACTCCATGACGGCCTTGCGTGCCGCGTCGAAGCGGCTGTCGAGGGCCTCGTCGCCGACATAGAAGAGACGCAGGTGCTCGATGGTCTTACCGGGCGCGATCGGCTCCAGCATCATGGCGAAGGCGTGATCCGCCTGGATGCCCAGCAGGACGTTGGGGAAGAAGGCGACATACTCCGCCGTGCGCAGGCGGTCAGTCGGCCAGGCGGAGAAGATCGGCAGGTGGGTACCGGCGACATCGGACAGGTTATAGGCGTGGCTGCCCTGGCCGGCGAACTGGTCGAACATGATGTTGTAGTGATCTTCCAGGCGCGAGTAGCTGTTCAGGCTCGGGTGTACCCACGGCAGGTGATAGGCCTCGCAGTAGTTCTCCACCGCCAGCTTCCAGTTGCAGTTGACCTCGATGGCCATGGCGCCACTGTTGGCCTCGCGGCGCATCAGGCTCATGCCATCAGTGCCGAGGAACTGGGTCCAGCGCTCGGTCAGCGGCGCCAGTTGCTCTTCCAGGTCCGGCGCATCGGCAGACAGGTTGATGAACACCATGTCCATCCAGATGGTGCTGCGCAGGGCCTTCAGGCCGTGCTTCTCGCAGGCGAAGCGCTCGTCCTTGTGCTGGTTGATTCCGCCGACATGCGGCGTGCCTTTCAGGCCGCCGTTCAGGTCGTAGGTCCAGGAGTGGTAGGGGCAGCGGATCACGCCCTGCACTTCGCCGGCCTGTTGCACCAGCTTCACGCCACGGTGGCTGCAGACGTTGTGGAAGACCTGTACCACGCCTTCACGGTTGCGCATCAGCAGCAGCGGCAGGCCCATGAAGTCCACCGGCTTCACATAGCTGTTCTTCGGCAGGTCACTGGCAAAACCAATGCAGGCCCAGTTGCGGCCAAGCACGTGGTCACGTTCCAGTTCGAAATAGCGTTGCTCGGTGTAGAACTCGTTGGTCAGGCCGTGCGCCTGATGGATGGGAGCCAGAACGGTTTCCAGCGCATGGGTCGGAATGAGGCAGGAAGCAGTCGAAGTCATTGTTGTTCTCTCTTGCTAGCACGGAAGGAAATGCGCAGCCGATGGGCCAGCTGCATGGCTGCGAGTTTCGGCAAGAGACGGAACAGTCGACAAACGATTTTTTCAGACGAATTCATTACTTTTAATCATTAATAAGCGAACACCTAATCTCCGCAGTAGCCGCACTATTAGTGGCCTGTACGCAGTTACAGCGCGCCACCAAATTAATGATCAAAAGTAATGAGTTGATGAGGAGAAATGAGTTGTCCGCATGAAAGGCTTCCCCCATTTTGTTGCCACATCTCGGGTCTCAATGAGTCGAGATCGCCCTGCGCTGGAGCGGCGGCGGCCACAGGCAGTAGCCGGTGGCGAACCACCGCTTCGACGAGCTAAGCCCTCAAACCCTTGAACAAAAATAAAAGGGGACAAACATGCGTGCAGAATCGGGCCCTCTCAAAGGCCTAAACCCGACCGTAACCCTGACGTCGATAGCAACCGTGGTGCTATTCGTATTGTTCTGTGCGCTCATGGACGAGCAAGCGGCCGAAGCCTTCGAATCGGCGTCAACGTTCATCCTGAACAATTTCAAGTGGTACTACCTGGCACTCGTGAGCGGTGCCCTCGGCCTCCTGATCTGGATCTCCATCAGCCGTTTCGGAACCTTGAAGCTCGGTGGCTACGACGACAAGCCCGAGTTCAGCTTCGGTTCCTGGATTGCCATGCTCTTCAGCGCCGGGATGGGTATCGGCCTGATCTTCTGGTCCGTCGCCGAGCCAATGCTGCATTACGCCGACAACCCCTTTTCCAAGGGGCTGACAGATGAAGCCGCGAGCATGGCGATGCGGATAACCCTGTTCCATTGGGGCCTTCATCCGTGGGCGATTTTCTCCCTGATCGGCCTGAGCCTGGCCTACTTCGCCTATCGCAAGGGTTTGCCCCTGGCGCTTCGGTCCCTGCTGTATCCCCTCATCGGCGACCGCATCTACGGCTGGATCGGCCATGTTGTAGACATCATGGGCGTCGCCATCACCGCGTTCGGCGTGTCCCAATCCCTCGGCCTGGGTGTGGCGCAAATCAATACCGGGCTTCACCTGGTATTCGGATTGCCCATCAGCACCGTGCTCCAGCTGTCCATCATCCTGGCGGTCACCATCATTGCGTCCGTGTCCCTCCTGGCGGGTCTGTCCAAGGGGATGAAACGGATCTCAACGCTCAACATGTACATCTCCTTTGTACTGATGCTGATCGTCCTCGCCCTCGGACCGACCCGTTACATCCTGAATCTCATGTTCGAATCCACCGGTGACTATGTGCAGAACCTGGTCGGTTTGAGCCTCTGGATGGACACGCAGAAAGACACCGAGTGGCAGAACTGGTGGACCGCCTTCTACTGGCCGTGGTGGATGACCTGGGGACCGTTCGTGGGTCTGTTCATCGCGCGGATATCCAAAGGACGCACCATCCGGGAGCTCATCGTCGGCGCCCTGGTAGTCCCCACACTGGTCACGATTCTCTGGATGTCCGTCTTCGGCGGGGCCGCACTCAAGCAGGAACAAACCGAGCGGCAGCAGCACGAGAAACTGGCCGCAAGCACTGCGCTCGTGCAGGAACAGGCGAAGTTCGAAGGCGGCTCCGTCCTCCTGGCGACCAAGAAGGAAGCGACAGCGGCCATGTTCACGTTGCTGGAGAAGCTGGATGGTCCGATGGTCGGTGGCGCGCTCTCCATACTCGTATGCCTGCTTCTGGCCGTGCACTTCGTCACCACAGCCGATGCGGGTACCCAGGTGCTTTGCACCTTGAACGCACTGGGAAGCACCAACCCGCCCAACTGGATCAGGCTGCTCTGGTGCATTCTTGAAGGCGCTGTTGCCGCCGGACTTCTCCTCGCGGGCGGGCTCAAAGCCATCCAGATGGCGAGCATCGTCGTCGGCCTGCCGATCGCAATCCTGATGATGGTAATGAGCTACACCCTGGTCCGCAGCCTGCGCCAGGAGTCGTTCAACGGCCAGCCCGACCTACCCCCGAGCGGCCGCCTACCCGTTCAGGAACATTCCCAGGAGGGTGTCTCGCAACTTCGCGGACCGGTACTGGGCGGGGCTGCAGCGGCCAACGCATTGACCGCACGAAGAGCCAGCTGACATTGGCAATCCTGTGGCGCCCCTACGGTTGGCTGGACGCAATCAACCCTGGGTGCCACTAGTCACCTGACAGCACCAAGGCCGTCAGCCACAAGCTGACGGCCTTGGTCGTTCCAGCGTTTGGAAAACCCGGTCCGTGGGCCGGAAGCAGCGACTGCCCCGTCATCCCTGAACCGAGGGGAGCCCCATGAGCCAGTCGCGGAACAGCCTCACGCTGTGTCGTGGCCCACGCGTATCGAGCGGTTCCAGCAAGCAGAACTTCGCGTCTGTCTGCAGCACCAGATCGTTCGGCCGTACCAGCGCACCCGTGCTCAATGGTTCATCGACCAGCCTGTTCCAGGCGAGCGCCACGCCCTGGCCGCTGGCAGCCGACTGGATCAGCATGCTGTAGCTGTTGATATTGACCCGGTGCTTCGGGATGACCGGCTCGTGCCCCAGGCGCTTGAACCACTCCGGCCATCCGATCCAGTCACGCTGGGAGTCTTCGAGCCATAGCCAGGTGCAGGAAGACAGCCCTTCGATCGATGAGAGCCCGGGGTTCTTCGCCAGGTAGGCCGGGCTGCAGACCAGATAGATCTCTTCCGAGAAAAGCGGCGTTACCTCCATGTCCTTGGGCGGCGTGCTGCAATAGTAGAGCGCCAGGTCACAATCGAGCCGGGAGTAGTCCTTCACATGATCGAGCGCGATGATTCGCAGGTCGATCTCCTCGTGCTGACTTTGAAACTCCGCAACCTTGGGCAAAAGCCAGAGCGATGCCATGGCCGTGCTGGTGGCCACCGTCACTTGCTGGTCCCCTCGCCATTGCCGGATCTCCCCTGTGGAGCGGGCCAGATGCAGTAGGCAGTCTCGAACAGTCTCGTGGTACTGGGCGCCTGTCGGGGTCAGGTTGATGGTGCGGGTCGTCCGCTCGAACAGCGTCTTCCCGAGATAATCCTCCAGCAGTCGAATCTGACGGCTGATCGCCCCCTGCGTGACGTTCAGCTCCTTGGCAGCAAGGGTAAAGCTCAAGTGACGGGCAGCGGACTCAAAGGCAAGCAGGCTGTTGAGAGGAGGAAGAGGCTGGATTTTCACGGCGTTTACGACCACTCATTCTTATTCTGTCGAGTCGCGTCATTTTAGTGGTCTGAAGCCCGTTATGCCGCAAAGCGACACAGGGTTACTTCCATTTTTTCGTGCGTACCCGTGCATGCACGAGGCGCAGACGGCCACGAGTCGGATCTCAGCCACGGATCAGCCGCGATCACTTGCGAAGATCCTCTTCCGACCGGAAACGAACCTTGGCGAATGGGTGCAGCAGGCCCTGCTCGCCCGCGATGTACAGCGCATCGCCGGTCGAGGCGATGGCGTTGAGGTGGAAACCCTGCGGGTTGTCCGTACGGTGCTGGAAAGGCGTCCAGGTCTGGCCGCCATCGTCCGTACGCAGGATCAGGTTGAACACGCCGACCACATAACCGAGCGTGTCGTTGGCGAACCAGACATCGAGGAACGGCTTGTCGGCGCCCTCCTCCATCAGCCGCTGACCCTCGGCGGCCAGCACGGCCCACTGCTCGTTGCCCGGTTCGGCAGCGGCCAGGGCGGCGTAGTGCTTGCGCACCACCTCGCCGACCTGCCGGCCATCCAGCTGCTTGCGCCAGGTGGCGCCGGCATCACTGCTGTGCAACACCACACCATCGTTGCCCACCGCCCAGCCCTGGCCGGCGGAGGGAAAGTGAACGGCATTCAGGTCAGAGCTGACCGGCACCTCGGCCTGCTGCCAGTTCCGGCCGGAGTCATCGGAGTAAAGAATGTGACCACGCTGACCCACGGTGACCAGGCGCTGCCCAGCACGGGCCATGTCCAGCAGCGGACTGCGCACGGCCAGGGCACTCGGCCTGGCCGGCAGATCCAGCACGTCAACGTAGCTGGCTGCCTGGGCGACGCCCTGCCACAGCGTCAGCAGCACGCCCAAGGTCAGCAGCGCGCGACTTGAATGAACACATGACCGGTCCTCTTGGAAGACTGCGCCGGGATACGCTTGCGCATGGCCCGGCGTCGTAATCAGCCACCCGGGCGATCGACCATCAGGCCGGCCCGGGTGCTTGTCGCATCGCGCTTAGCGAATTCCGGCACCCGCCAGGGCTTCCGGCGACCACTGCGCCTTGGAGAGGGGGTCGATGTACTTGATGCCGCCGTACGGGCCGACTACACCGTTGATGTTGTACGTGCTACCCACCAGGTCATAGATCATGTGCGGCACGGCGTTGGGCGTTGCCACGTCGTAGCTCTGGGTGAGAAAGCTGTAGGAGCCGCGATACAGCTGCCCACGGGAGTCGTACTGGTCGGACGCCAGGGCGACCCAGCTGTCCTCGTCCAGGTAGAAGCGGCGTTTGGCATAGATGTGGCGAGCACCATCCTTGAGCGTGGCTTCCACTACCCACACGCGATGCTTCTCCCAGCGCACGAACTCCGGTGCCAGGTGGTTCGGCGTGGTCAGCTGCTTCGGGTCCTTGATGTAGGTCAGCGCATAGGTGTTGTACGGCACGATCATTTCCTGCTTGCCGACCAGCTTCCAGTCGTAGCGATCCAGTGCACCATTGAACACATACACGTCGTCATAGCTGCCAGAGCCGGCAGTACCCGGGTTCGGGGTGTCGTAGGCAAGGTTCGGCGCCAGTTTCACGCGACGCTGGCCGGGCAGGTACTGCCAGGCGCGACGTGGCTGAGTCAGCGGGTTGGCGGCGTCCATGAGCATGACCGCCTCACCGGCGCGGCGGGCCGGACCGTTGTAGTAGAGCTTGGTCTGGAAGTAGGTGTCCTTGGCGTTAAGGACCTTGTCCAGCTTTTCGTAGATGGGGAAACCGTTGAATGCCGTACCGGTGGCGGCCAGGGTCGCCACACCCGCGGAGTCGACGTTCCAGGAGTCGTACTTGGTGGTGAAGGCGACGCCCTGGTAGCGCAGCAGGTGGTTCCACATGGCCTCGGCCCCCGACTGCGGGATCGGGAAGGGCACGCCCGGCAACACGTTCTCGATGGCGTTGCCACCGTCCAGCGACTTGGCGGCGGCGGCGTTCTTCAGGGTGTTGTCCAGCACGCCCTGGGGAAGGGTCGCGCTGCGATGCGTCGGATAAACCTCGACACGGAAGCTGGGGAAACGGGTGGCCAGTTCGACGGTAACGGCGGTCAGTTGATCCTTGTACTGGGCCACGTTCTTGCCGTCGATCACCAGCAACGGTTTCTCACCGGCAAAGGGGTCGGGGCGGACGGTGTCGCCGGCCTTGAAGCCAGCTGGTGCGGTGGTCAACCCGCCCTCGTAGGGCGGAATGGAGCCATCGGCATTGCCGGCTTTCTCGGCGCCCACGGCGGTCAGGGCGCCACCTAATTTGGCGGCCTCGGCGGCGGAAACGGCGGCCTGGGTGGCACCGGTAAACGCTAGTGCAAGGGACGCGGCCAACAGACTTTGCATGAATCTCATTGTGGAATGCTCCTGCTCAGATTCTGGGCATTGATGGATCAGAAAGTGGTTTTGAAGGTGAAGTAGAGCGCGCCACGATCCTTGAGCTGCGCGGGGCCGCCCGCGAAGGCGGAATAGCTCCCTTTCCAACAGGTGCGCCGGAATCCGCCTGCGGCATCGAGCGGGTTCTGGCTGGCGCCATCGGTGGCGGGGTTGTTGCAGGTGTCGGCCTTGCCGTAGTAGTCCACGTATTTCAGGTCGAAGCGGTAGCGGCTGTAGACATCGGCAGCGAGGCCCACGCCGTACTGCCCTGCGCCCTCGTCGCCGCCGCCGACCACCGCGGAGTGACCGTGCAGGCCATGGTTGATGCTCAGCGGCGCGGACAGATCCACCCCTGGGAAAACCTGGTACCAAGTCGGGGTGAAGTTCACTGCAACGCCGTAGCTGGAGCGCGTCACCTTGTCGATGCCGGTGTAGGTGTCAGCCCCTTTGAACAGGGCTTTGCCCTCGGTCACGCTGAAGTAGCGGCTACCGTAGAATTCGGCCAGCAGGCTGGACGAATCCCAGAGCGGGGTATCGCCGAAAGTGGCCAGGGCATTGATCACCAGGTGCCCGGTCTTGCCACGTGCGCCGCCGGTCTCGCCATCGTCCGGCAGAACGTTGACCAGCCCCATGGACTCCTGGGAAGGAGCACGCCCTGCATTGATCAAGGGCTGCACCGCCGCATACAGGTTCGGGCTGAAGATGGTCGCGATGCTGCTGAGCGGCATGTTCTCGCGATAGTTCAGGTCGACGCCGACGCTGACGTCGCCAAGGCTCTTCGACAGGCTGAGGCCGTAGATGTCGATGTCGTCGCCATAGGCGAAGCTATAGGACGTTCCAGCAACTGCTGCGGGGGTCAGCGGCGGCACGGAGCCGGCATTCAGCACGGGCTGACCAATGATGTCGCTGGTATTGCGGTAGTAAGCACCGAGCGTGCCGTTCAGCCATTCCGGGCTCCACTTGACCATCACCCCAAAGTCGCCGTGCTGGCTCGGCTCGAAATCGTCGGCATAACGCGTGCTGATGGCCGGAATCGGATTGCCAAGGATGTTGTGGCCGAGCAGGAAATTCTGCGCGCCATAACCGGACAGGTCGGAGCCGCCGTAGAAGGTACCGGGCTGCGAGGTGCGCGCCGGGTCCCATTCGAAGAAATACTGCGCGGCCACCGTCAGCTCAGGATTGATGGTGAAGTTGACGGACAGCTGATTGCGCGGGACGAACAGCTCCTTGGCCTCGATGCCTGGCGCGGCGGCAGCCTTGGCCAGGTCCAGGCCCGACTGGCCATAGCTGATGCCATGTACCGGGCTGAGCACGGTCTCGCCCCAGAAGATGTTGTGCCGGCCGGCCTTGGCACTGAGCAGCGACTCCTCGCCCAGCTCCATGCTGCCGAATACGAAGGCATCGAGAATCTCGCCGGACGGACCGTTGTAGTAGCGATCGGTATAGCTGCTCAACCCCGGCCGCCCCAGCCCCGTCAGTGCGGTAAAGCCACTGGTATCGAGCGTGTTCTGATAGGGGTTCGAGTTGGAGCCGGCATTCTCGTAGGCCTTGTCGTACCAGCTCGCGGCACTGACCCGGAAACCCATGCGGTTCTGGTAAATCACATCCAGCTCGGACAGCAAGTCAACGCGATTGGTGACATTGGTGCCGGACTTGCGGAAGTTGTAGTCGCCGTCGTTGTTGTTCGGTGTACCCAGCAGCTTCGCGTCGGCACTCTCGGTGCGCACGCCATAGTTGTACTTCACGGTGTTGTCGAAGCGTATTGCCCAATCCTCACTGCCGGTGTCGAACTCGAAAGCCTGCGCAGCGGGCAGGGACGCGGCCAGGATGGCCGAAGCCAGCAAACCGTGGCGCAAGGTGCTGGGACTGTGACTCATGGTGTTGCGCATTACGTTGTCTCCGCTTTTTGTAATTGTTTTTTTAACAACGGCTCACATCCTTTTGCTGGTAGCGATGCGAGCTTGTCCGGCACGGCGCACCCAGGGGCGCGGACACCGTGCTCGAGCAGTACTGCTGCCCTCGGAGGCCCTGATGATCCTTGCTGAAGCCGTATTGATGAGTTCGCCAGTCGGCCTGGCGTTCGGGAGGAAGCTCGACGACCTGCCGGGCTAGCGATCGAGCTGACGAATGAAGTCCTCGGCCTGTGGCCACTCGCCAAACTTGCCCAGCTTGGCTGCCAACAATGTTTGCCGATGCTCGGCGACGTGCTCGCGCAGGCCCGGCACTATCAGAATCGTTGCGGCAGTTTGTTGTTTTTCCACGTCAGCACCATCGCGTTATCGACGAGTCGACTGGCTGAATCGCCAGCTTCTTTCATGGTGTTGACATTAAAGATCCCGCCCCGGGCGCACCTCTCATTTAGTGCCAGCGACCTATCAATCCGTGCCACTCCGAGCTCGGACTGCTCAGCGGAATCCCGGTCCAACGTGGCCTGTAACTCACGAGATAGAACGGTCTGCCGCCATTCAAGCGCGGAAAGCTGCCTGTAGGAGCGAATTCATTCGCGAAACAGGCCACAGGCCTGCCCTATCGACGCCCGTCGCGAATGAACTCGCTTCCACAAGGACAGGCGCCCGCCACAGACCATGGATTTCATTTACTGCGATCGGCCAGCCTTCTCTGGGAGCCAAAAGCACGCCCAGGTTCTTGGATGCGTCGGTAGACCCCTACGGCTGCAATGCGCCGGCGGATGCCTGGCGAACTCGCCAGGCCGACGGGCTGCAACCGAAGTGCCGGCTGAACCAGCGGGAAAATGCGCTCAACTCGGAAAACCCCAGAACGCCGGCAATCTCGCTCAGGGGACGATTGGCGTTTGCCAGGTGGCGCATCGCCAACTCCTTGCGCACCTGGTCCAGCAGCGAGGAAAAGGTCTCGCCCTCCCGCGTCAACTGCCGATGCAGCGTCCGTCTATCCCGTTCCAGGAGGGCCGCCACCTGCTCCACCGAGCAACGCCCTGCGGGCAACAGCATCCAGATCATCTGGCGCACCTGTTCCAGCAGCGCTGTCCTGGACTCCTCGCGGATGCTTTCCAGGTACTGATGAACGTAGCGAGCCATTTCCGGATCGGCACTGGGCAGGACCTTGTCGAGGTCGCTGCTGCGGCAGACGATGCTGTCCATCAGGCTGTCGAACTGGACCGTGGTACCGAACACGCGACGGTGCCGGCTGTCGTCCAGCGGAGCGGCGTGGCGGAAACTGACGATTGATGGATGCCAGTGCTTGCCCAGCAAGGTCTTCAGCAGCCGGTGAGTAACCGCTACCGACAACTCCACCGCTTGGCGCACGGACAGGTTGCCGACGGTGACCTGCTCCAGCCGCAGGACCACCACGCCGCCGCTCTCCTCGATATCCAGCACCAACCCCTGGTTGTGCAGGTAAAGGAAGTCTCGGAATGATTGCAGGGCCGAGCGGATGGTGGGCTCGTCACGCCATAGCAGCGCCAGGGGCCCAAGATTGGAAAGCTTGCGACTTTCCGCCATGCGCAGGCCGAAGTCATCCACGCCGGCCTCGCGCGCCGAATTGTCCAGCAGCCGAGCCACCGCTTCGGTGGGGATCTTCAGGTCCGGCTCCTGCAGGCAGCGCGGGTCGAGGCCGACAAGACGCAATTGCTGCAAGGGATCGACGTTCAACGAGCGGGCGATTTCCGCGTAGTGGGTGAGGCTGGCACTTCGAACAAGATGGCCCATGGGTGACTTACCACTCTGCTGCCCGGTCTGCCCGCCTGGCCCGTTGATGTCCCGCAACGCCCTGCGGTGCAGCCTGTCCCGAAATGTCAAACCAATGCCCCGTAAAGTCAATACAGCTGGCATGGGCACTCTTAGAGTGGAATCGACTACCCCAACCACCAAGGACCTGCACATGATTTCCGATCAGACCAAGCCCGCCACCCCCATCAGCAATGCCCTGCGTGATGCCGGCAACTGGAACCCCGGCTGGGACTCGCTGGCCGAACTGGATGCCGAGTGGATGGAGAAATTCCTCGACATGGGCCTCCACCCGATGCGCAAGCGGGTGCTGGAACCCAAGACCATCGAGCTGATCGCCATTGCCGTCGATGCCTCCTGCACCCACCTGTATGCCCCCGGCGTGCGTCGCCACATCCGCAAGGCACTGGAGCTTGGCGCCAGCGTCGAGGAAGTGCTGGCGGTGCTGCAGCTGACCTCGGTACTGGGCATCCACAGCATGGCGCTGGGCGCCCCGATGCTCATCGAGGAAGCGCAGAAGCTGGCCGCCGACGGTCCTATGAACGGCACCTACTGAATCCATTTCGACGCCACGCCCTGAATCCCCGCCCTGCTCCTTGCAGCCGGCCTTCCGCGAGATGTTCCCGGAGGCCGGCCCGCCCTTCCTTGAAACCACGCTGTGATTGCCATGACGGGCCGCAATGCAGACGGCTCCAGGCCAGCCACCTCCCCTCGCCTGCCGTTACAGCCCCCAATGCAGCAACAGCAGCACCAGGCCAACGAGGAACAGGGTCTCCCCCACCATCAACAGGATCGGCTTGATGCCAATCGCAGCCAGCTCCCTGAGCTGGGTTTTCATACCCAGGGCACTGATGGCGATCACCAGGCACCAACGCGACAGCTCGTTGACGAAACCCTGCACAACCGGCACGACCCAACCGGTGCTGTTGATACAGGCCAGGGCAAGGAAGCCGACAGCGAACCAGGGAAGCAGCGGCGGCCGCTTTCTGGTCGGGTCCGCACCCTGCATGCGGGTGATCAGGGTGGTGCGTTCCTCCTGCGGGTGGCTGGGCAGCGCGGCAGCCAGCGCCAGTGCCGCCGAGGCGCCGCAGATGGCAGTGGCGCCACCGGTGAGCATGCCGAACAGTCGCTGGAAGCCCAGCGCCTTGGCCGCCACCACCGAGACGAGGATGGTCACCACCACCACGATCACCACCACCACGATCACCACCAGCGCCACCGGCTTCCAGCCAAGGCCCGCGATCTGCTCGAGGGTGATACGCATACCCAGCAGGGCCACGCCGATACGCAGGACGGCGCGCGCGGTGAACTCGATGCCGGCGCTGCACTTGCCATCGTCGGAGAGGAAGTTCAACGCGATGCCGAGCAGCAACGCGAACAGCATCACCGGCGCGCCATAGTGCTCGGAGAGGAAGGTGGCCGCCGCGGCGACGATCAGGCTGATAAAAAAGCCCGGCGCCAGTTCGCATGCGCGGCTGTGAATACTGGAAAGAGCGATCGAGCTCATCGTGGGAAATTCTCGCAGGCTATGCCATTGGGCTGCAGGAACGGCAGCTGCCGTTCCTGCAGCGATGCCGGCATCAGACAGTTGTCGTTTCAGTCGAGAGGTCCGTGGTCGCGAGCATGCGCAGGTCTCTACGCAATATCTTGCCCACCGCGGACTTGGGCAGCGCATCCAGGAACAGCACCTGACGGGGCACCTTGTAGGCCGCAAGGTGCGCGCGGCAGTGCTCGATCAGCGTCGCTTCGTCGAGCGTGGCATGGGCAGCCTTGACTACGTACAGGCGCACGGCTTCACCACTGCGTGCATCGGGCACACCGATCACGGCGCACTCGCTGACACCCGCGCAGCTGGCAACGGTGGCCTCCAGCTCGTTCGGGTACACGTTGAAGCCCGAGACGATGATCATGTCCTTCTTGCGATCGACGATCCTGAGCAAACCGTCGGCGGCAAAGATGCCGATGTCGCCGGTGCGGAAGTAACCGTCGGCGGTAAAGGCGCTGGTATTGGCCGTGGGCTTTTGCCAGTAGCCGGACATGACCTGCGGTCCCTTGGCGCAGATTTCACCCGCCTCGCCGAGTGCGGCCGGTTGATCATCGTCCTTGAGCAGCACGATGTCGGTCGAAGGCAATGGCAAACCCACGGC
>RCUT01000469.1_pt1 | contig 20891 bp, 19 predicted proteins | sample 2166171 | NCBI WGS metagenome assembly RCUT01 (sample SAMN09932757, study PRJNA488358) | compost metagenome | isolation source: compost soil in 4-hydroxybenzoic | place: Germany: Experimental Botanical Garden
AAAATAGGTGAGATTGTAAAACTTTAATTATTTTAAGATATTGATTTTTATTAATTAAATATATTGAAACGAATTCTTTCATTTATGAAAATATTATTTCCTAAATCGTGGTTTTTTACACTTTTTATAAAAGTTACGATGAATTGTATCTTGAGTTATCTAGAGTGTAATAAACCTAATGGAAGATATTTTAATTAAAAATCTTGAAGAAGAGCGCTTCAAATCAATTGTTGAAAGACGCTATGAAGATTTTGCAAAACTGGCTCATCCAGAAATGACATACACCCATACAAGTGGAGTTACAGATACAAAAGAATCTTATTTGGATAAGTTATTTGGTGGTTTCTATGATTATAAATGGATAGAACACCCGATTTCTAAAATTCAAATTATCGGTGAAGTTGCACTTGTATTTGGTGAAATGCATTCTGAGTTAGTCGCTGGAAATATTCAGAAAATTTTAAAGAATAAATCATTAGCAATTTGGCGAAAGGAAAACAACGCATGGCTTTTTTATGCGTATCAGCCTACACCATTACCATAAGGAATTTTTATGAAAAATGAGTTTGTTTACGATATTCCACAGAGCAGAGTAATTTTTGGCGCGGGATCTCTTAAAAACTTAAAAGCTGAAATTGAAGCTTTAGGTGCTAAAAAGGCATTGATTTTATGTACACCTGAGCAAGTAGAGTTAGCCGAAAAAATATCAGGTTTACTTGGAAGTTCTTCAGTAGGTATCTTTCCTAAGGCAGTCATGCATGTCCCTGTTGAAACAGCAAAAGAAGCAGTAGCTGTTGCAAAAAAATTGGGAGCTGACTGCGCAATAGCAGTAGGAGGTGGTTCGACAACTGGGCTAGGTAAAGCAATTGCTCTTGAATATGATTTACCAATACTTGCTATTCCAACAACTTATGCTGGTTCAGAAATGACGCCAGTGTATGGAATTACGGAAAATGGAATCAAGAAAACAGGAAAAGATTCAAGAGTTTTGCCAAAAACTGTTATTTACGATCCCGAACTAACATTAAGTTTACCTCTTGATATGTCTATTACTAGCGGGATTAATGCAATCGCCCATGCCGCTGAAGGCTTATATGCTCAAAATGGTAATCCTATTATGTCTTTATTGGCTGAAGAGGGGATTAGAGCATTAGCAGATGGGCTAAGACTATTAAAGAAAAATGACCAAGATATCGAAGCACGTAGTCTGTGTTTGTATGGCGCTTGGTTGTGCGGTTATGTTCTGGGTAATGTAGGTATGGCGATTCATCATAAACTTTGCCATACATTAGGTGGAAGTTTTAATTTACCACATGCTCCGACTCATACTGTTGTTCTTCCACATGCTATTGCATATAACGAAACAGCTGTTCCTGAAGCAATGGAAAGAATTAAACGGGCTTTGGGTACAACAGAAAGCACTGCTGCAAATGCATTATTTGATCTTGTTTCTGAGCTTGAAGGGCCTACATCTTTAGCAGAACTAGGTCTAACTGAGGCTGGTCTAGATAAAGCAACGGAAATTGCATTATCAAACCCATACTGGAATCCTGAACCCATTGAAAAAAATGCAATTCGTCATTTATTGCAGAATGCATTTGAAGGGATTCGTCCTAACTAAATTCGTCAAATCTTTATTTAACGAGTGAACTGCTCTGGCCTATTTATTTAGGTCAGTTGGATATTTTTGTCTAAAAAATGGAATTTGAAAAATGAAAAAAACGCTATGGATGTATAGTGCTGCACTTTTAATGTCATCACAGATTGTTTCTGCTGTTGAAGTAAATGGATATTTCCGAACAGGGATGGGCGGTACTGATCATGGAGATATGCAAGAGTGCTTCAAACTGACAGGAGCACTATCAAAATACCGTTTAGGGAATGAATGTGAACAATACGGAGAGGTATTCGCATCACAGGAGTTAGCAGAGCTTTCTGATCATTCAAAAATTAAAATTAATGGAATGGTTCAATTTTATAATGATTATGGAAAATCATTGAAATTTAGTGGGGATAATGGGTATACCAGAATGAACCAGATTTATCTGGATTGGACCAATGTCTCATTTTTGAATGGTGGTAACTTTTGGGCTGGGCGACGCTACTACAATCGAAATGATATTAATATGTCTGATTTCTTTTATTGGAATCAAAGTGGAACTGGATTCGGAATTGACCATTACAAGTTAGATAAGTTTGCTCTTAGCTATGTATTTTCTAGAAAAGATGACTTGTTTCAGGATAAATATGTCAATAGACATGATTTTACTGTCAGTGATATCAAGCTAAACGATAAGAATGAATTGAATTTTGGATTATCTTATATTGATCATGAGAATGATGGCTGGGCATTCACTATCCAAAATATTACTTCAAATATTCTAAATGGTAAAAATACTATAGCGTTTCAATATGGTGAAGGGGCTGGGACTGGACTAAGTTATACGGGTAATGTGAGTTTAGATCGGGACAATACATCATTTCGCATGCTTGATGTAGTGGATTGGCAAAGCCCAAATAAGGTACTTAATGGTCAAGCTCAAGTCCTTTATCAAATTAATGATTATTCGCAGCAAGAAGACACAAAATGGTTATCGATTGGATCTAGAACATCATATGTTTTAGATGATCATTTCAAATTAACAGGTGAAATTGGTTATGATCAAATAAAACAAGGAAACGAGACGAGAGATTTAACGAAGATTACTATTGCACCAACATTTACCTTAAAAGGTACGGGCTACTATGACCGTCCTGAACTAAGATTATATTATACATATGCGTTCTGGAATGAAGCTGAACAAAAAATGCGAGATTTAACAAATCCAGACAGTAGCTTCTATAGCACATCTAATGGTTCTAATTTTGGAATTCAGTTAGAGCATTCATGGTAATTTTTGAAGGATCATTTGGAAAATTGAATTTATGTGGCTATTAAATTAAGCCACATAAATTTGATGTTGTCATTACAAGGATTTCGCTCTAAATTTTTAGAATTGCTTGGTAGTGATATATTATATCGTAATATTTTGTATTGCTATTAATGCTGATACAATCAGTACATCAGTTCAAATCCTGAATTAGGATTTGAACTGGATTTTTAAGTGATTAAAAACACTAAATCTGATATGGGTCAAAATTGGGTCAATGAAGTTTTTTATTCAATAAAAGAGCTTTGGAATGAATGGGTTGGGGGTTGAGTTTAATTGACGCCACCTTCATAAAAATTATTATAAATCAGCAACTTAAGTGAGTGTCTTTTTTCCCACATATTTTCCACATTTTTCTTCCAAGAGTTTTTGATTTCGATGAAGTTATGCAGTGCATGCCATGCTTAATTTTGCAATTTCTTGCTTGTTCTTATCCCCATGAAGCCATTTGGTATAGCGCTTGATTAGCATCTGTAAACTATGCCCAAGTTGGTCTGCTACAAACATTGGATTCACTCCATCCATAAGCAACATCGTTGCATAGGTATGCCTTGCATTATAGGCATGGGGTTCAGCGGATGCTTACTCTTAACTTATAATATCTTATAAATTAAGAGTCTAAATAAGTGAAAAACTTTATGATCTTGTTTTTCCAAAAAAACTCATTTCACAGTTATATGTATTTGTTAGACTGTTTTAGAAGTTAATTAATAGATTAAATCTGGAAAATTTATGATAGTGAGTTCTAGCTCCTTTTTTTGTTAAAAAACTCATAAGAGATCATAAATACTTAATTCCATAAAGTAATAACTTTTTTCATTAATTTCGCACGAATTGGTGCGGTCGGGTTACATGAATTTCGTTTAGTTTCATTTTCATAAAAAGCTTGCCATTCCTGTAGTATTTTTAGATTAACCCCATTCTTTTTATAGTTTGTAATATCTGTTTGAGTAACAGTATTTAGTTTTTGTTGAGCACCCTCTGGGCCTGTAGCCCAGCCAATTATACCCTGACCAAATTCGGGTAAGGACATATTGTTGGGAGTGTGAGGTAGTGGATTGCGCTCGATATTAGGATTAACTAAGCAGTTCTTGTCTAATTTTACGTTAGTTTGATTAACTTGTTCAGCAGCGAAAATTGGCATAGATATATAAGCAAGGACACTGACTAAAATAAAGTTTTTCATAAGTATCTCATTATTAAAATTTAAAACTAACATCGGCAATAAATTGACGTCCAGATTCAGTATATAAATTTGCTGAATTTTCTAAGGTATAACGATTGATTTTGTTGGTGAGGTTCTTAATAGTTAAGCCCCAAATAAAATAGTAGTCTTTTGCTACATGAATGTTATAGCTTGCACGCATGTCCCAAGTAAATGCGCTACTGATAGGGGTTAAATCATAACGAGTTTTCACTAAATTTCCATCTGGTCCAATTGGGTGTTCATTAACTGGAATAGTTGATGAAACCATCGCATCATAGCTAGATTTTAAACGTAGCTGGTTACTGAGTTTTAATGGCACTTGTTGGAAATCGATATTCCAAGCTAAACGTGCTGTCCAAGGACGATTGTAATTATTGGCAGGGCGAGTTGATTCATCAATAATTTTATTATCATATAAAATATATTGTTGATAATTCGAAGGAATTATTCCATCATCATAATCAGTGAAATTGCTATTTTTATCAGTATTGTCAAATGCAAATAAAATGGAATGTTGGCTTTCTTTAAATGAAATCGGCTGGTGATTAGTAAGTGTGAAAGTGTACGTATCCGCTTGCATGCGTCCTAAATTGTCATATTCATCAATAATTGGGCTTATTGATACACGTGTTTTACGAATTTGGTCTTTGAAATTACGATGAACATATTTAAGTTGTGCGTCAAAAGCACCTATTCGACTGTCTATTGCAAACATTGACTCATCGACATAAGGAGTGACCAAATCACTGGTTTGGATGTTTGATGATAAATAGGGCACTCGGCTACCCCAATCATTATCAATATTTTTCCGTGTTTCTCTATAGCTTAAATTATTAATACCATCCTTAAGATAGTATGCAAAAAGCTTATTTGCATAATAGCGGTTCCAGCCAGTTGTAAATTTTAAATGTTGATTGGAAAAGGGGAGATACTGAAAAGTGCTTCTAGGTGAAAATACAGTTTTACTGTTTAAACTGTCATAATCTGTACGGAGGCCTAAGCGAAGATTGATATAGTCATTAAATTGAATGGCATCTTCAATAAAAAAATGAGCATGATCATTACGAATCTCAATGCTACCTGCATTTAAACCAACGCGTGTAGTGTGATATTGTCCTTGGCCATTGTTATAACTAGCATCGCAATTAGGATCTATGCTTTGACCATTTTGATGTAAGCAATTAGTCATATCTTTATTAGTTGGCACAAAGTAATTATATACGTTTTCTAGACGTTGCCAATCTGTATCATAGTGACCATAACCAGCACCGATTAGTACATTATGTTCAGCATTGAACCATTGAAAAGGATGAAATTCAGATTTAATTTTATATTCTACCGAATTTAGGCCTTGCGCTTGATCCCCATAGCCTCCTTCTGTTGCTGTAGTTAGTGTACTCCAATCTTTATTTTTTGAATTACGCCATATAATCATCTCATTTGATGCACTATCTGACAACATATCTTGTTTTTGAAAAACAAAAGATTGTGTCATTCTGGCATACTTAAGTTGTGAACTTAGTTCTAATTCCATAGCTTTATTTTGACTACTGACATCAACATGACCATTTTTAACATTATATTGATCTAAACTTTTCTGATCATTTTGAAATTGTAGACCTACTTTTAATTTGTGTTGCTCGTTTAATTTGCCATAAATATTTAGCTGGGCTGACTCATTTTCTAATGCATGTTTGGCACTATCATGATTGACTAAAAGTGATTTGACATTAATATCAGATTGACGCTTGGAAAGATTAAGGTTCATTCCAATACGATCTGTTAAATTGCTATATAGATTTGCTGAAATTCCATGTTTAGTGAAGTTTTTTTGATAGAGATCACCAGATTCTTTTTCAAAGTCTTCAATTTCATTTTCATCAATATGGTTGGAATTAGTCCAATCATTTGATGTGTAATCATAGATAATTTGCCCATGTACTTTTCCTACAGTAGTTTTGGGTGCACATGTTTTGGCTTTAACGACACCACCTAAAAACTCACCATATTCGGCACTTACGTTACTGTCAAAAACTGCTAGCTCGCATAACAAATCAGTATTAATAGTTGTTGCAACCGATGAGCCACTGAGCCCTGTCATGGCAAAGTCATTATTACCAGCAACAGGATTGATAACATTGTTAAGGCTAATGTTGTCGAGCATGATTTGATTGTCATACACCATAGCACCATTAATACTGAAATCATTGGCTTTGATTTCCCCAAGTTTTGCAGCAGACATACTGTCTTGTGAAAACTGTACATTTGGGTTGAGTTGTAATACTTCACTGATGGTTTTATTGACTGAGCCTAAACGTTTTAATTCATCTTCATTATAAAGTGATACTCCAGGCTCTATTTTTTGTTGAGCTTCTAATGAAATTTTTTTCAGAATAAATTTTTTTGTTTCTTCATAAATTTTAGTCTCTTGAGCTTCTGTCGCATGACATACATTTGACGACACTAGAACAATAGATATAGATAGAAGAGACCGGTGCATTAATGAATTTCGCTATAGATGCAAATAAGAAGCAATATTATTTACATTTACAAAATAAAAGCAATGTAAATGATAATAGTTTAAATCTATGAGGTGATAGTTTTTTTAATTTTTGATCATAATTGATAGTAGCTAAATTAAACTTTATTTCAATCTGATCCTGAGCACAAAAAATAGTACCCATAAAGAAAGCGAGGGATAAGTCATTTTCAGATTTACCTGCATGGTGGATAAGTCGACTTTTCTCCACATATGTAGTACTTCAGTGATTAAAAGTATCAAGGTCATATTCGCTCATGCCAGCTGCTATAGCCTAAATAGAAATGTTTGGTTTCTCCAAAGTAAAAATGTCCGCTTTTAGAATACTCATCTAGAAATTTTCTTAGCATGCTGCTTAATATGTTGGTGTCTATGTCGGATAAAGAACTGAAATGATTGTCAGTCTTGCAATTAAGTTTATGATCAATTCATAACGTAATCTAAAGCTGGTCAGCTCCTACAAACTTACAACTTTGAAAGCTTACGTCAAAGTGTTATCTAAATTAAGCATATCTGCTTTAAAAATAAGCCTCTATCTACTTATATAGTCATCCCGTACTGTTTAGTCATTAATTATAAAAACGTAAACAGCTAAATGGAGTCAGCTATGTTTTTAAAAATGGTTAAATGCACAACAGCATTATCTATTGGATTATTTTTATCTGGGCAGGTTCTAGCATTGGAACCCGGCGCAGCGCCTCAAGCACCAGCTGGGAATACCATGGGTATACCACTCAGCGCACCATTACCACCTGGACTTTACTATACCAGTTCAACTAAATTTTTAACTGGCTCATTGAAGGATGATAATGGCGATAATTTAGGTTTGGATTTAAATGCACCGGCTTCAACCTCTATTTTTATTTATACTCCCGGTTTTCAGGTCTTAGGTGGTGATTACCGCGCATGGCTTGCGATACCATTTATTTTGGCAGAAGAGAAAATCAGTAATCCAATGCTTGGGGAAACAGGTACGCATTCTCGGACTGCTTTGGCAAATATTGATGTGCATTTCGCTGATATTGCTTGGACTTTAAGTCCGGGACAATTTGTCAGCACAGGTTTAGGTGTACTGACCACAACTGGTTTTTGGAAGCAAGGTGCCACAGCGACCAGTGGTGAGTATTGGTCAATCAATCCACGTCTGGGTTATAGCCTGATGAATCAGGATTGGAATATTTCTTTAGAAAGCTATTATTTTTACAACTTTGAAAATGATAAAAATAAATATGATTCAGGGGATGAGTTTTTCTTTGATGCAACAATTCTGAAGAAATTTGATTTTATTGAAGGTTTACAAGTTGGGCCGATTGGTTATATCCGAGAGCAAGTGACTGACGATAAAAATAATGGCACAGCTTATTACGGTACAACCAATGCTAAAGCACGCCAGATGGGCTTAGGTGTACAGGTTCTAAAGGACTTTGGTCGTGGTCTATTTGTTGGACTAAGTTGGTCTAAGGATTTAGAAACCAAAAATGCCGTCAGCAACGATGGACGCTTCGCATTAAATATTTCTGTGCCAATGTTCATGAAACATAAACCTAAGCCTACAAACCTGCCAAGTAAGTTTTAATTAAAACCTTATCATTTAGGAAAAGGGTCATCTACTGGATGGCTCTTCTTCATATTCAAATCAGGATAGGAAAAATATGTCATTACTTCAAGATCATGTCATTTTAGTCACGGGTGCAGGTTCAGGTTTGGGTTTAGGCATCGCCAAATACTGCCAAGAGCAAGGTGCACACGTCATTTTTACTGACATTTCAAAAGATAAAATTCAGCAATTAAAGAAAGAATTTTCAGTTGATGCATTAATTTTACAATGTGATGTTACCCAAATTCCCGATCTAGAAGCTTGTCGTGATGCCATTATTAACAAATATGGCCGTCTTGATGCATTAATTGGTGCACAAGGCATTTTTGATGGCAATATTCCACTTAAACAAATGACAAGTACTCATCTTGATGCTTTATTTCATGAAATCTTTAATGTAAATGTGAAAGGATATTTACTTTCAGCGCATATTTTTCATGATTTACTTGAAGCAAGTAAGGGATCTATTGTACTAACCACGTCAACGGCAGCTTATGCTGCGGATGGTGGCGGTGCCGTTTACACTGCTAGCAAAGGCGCTATACGTAGTCTAGTGAATCAACTCGCTTTTGAATTTGCACCGAATATCCGTGTCAATGCCGTTGCTCCCGCTGCCATTGGTAACAGTGAACTGAAAGGTCCAAAAAGCCTTGAGCTAGACAGTCAAAAACAATCCGATATTCCAAAAGACGCTTTCCTCGGATTATTCCAGTCTATTAGTTTGTTACAAGAGCTGCCTCATGCCCATGATTATGGTGCGATATACGCATTTTTAGCATCCAAACAGAATATTGTTATGACTGGGCAAACCATTGTTGCCGATCAAGGTTTGCTTAACCGCACCTTATTAACACAATCTTAAGTTCGGTTTTCATAGGATGGATTCATCATCCTTACACAACCAATATTTAAAAAATAACTGCTACCTGTACGGAATTTCGCTTAAAGCCAATAATACTTTAAGCGAAAAAACGCTGTTCAAATAAGATAAAAACTGAAGATAAAGTCATGAATACAATAGAAATTAAAAAAAACTATACTACGCGCTGGATTTTACTTCTCGCAATTTTGACTGCAATAGCGCCGTTATCAACAGATATGTATTTACCAGCACTGCCTGAAATGGCAAAGGACTTTGGTGTAAGTACACTAATGATGGCGAACTCATTGCCCGCCTACTTTTTAGGGATTGCAGTGGGGCAACTCATCTATGGACCAATCAGTGATCGTATTGGTCGCAAAAAACCACTGATTTTTGGTTTGAGCCTACATATTGTTGCCAGTATTTTATGTATTTATGTTGATGACGTTTGGTCACTGTTTTTTATACGTGTTCTACAAGCCTTGGGCAGCTGCGTAGGGTTGGTTCTGGCACGGGCAGCCATTCGTGATGTGATGGATACGAATTCAGCAGCAAAAGCCTTTGCCAGTATGATGATTGTGATGGGCGTTGCTCCAATTCTTGCACCCACATTAGGTGCATGGTTACTTTATTTCTTTAGTTGGCAATCCATTTTTATTGCACTTTTTGCTTTAGGTGTCGTGAGTTTGATCTGGGTATTATTTGGATTTAAAGAAACCTTAGCAGAAGATAGACGCTTAAAACTTTCATTTAAACAAGTCGGTCAGTTGTACTGTACGATTTTAAAAGATCGAAGTTATATTTCTCCGATGTTAGCGGGATGTTTTAGTTTTGGTGTGCTATTTTGCTATATCAATGCTGCTTCAGCAGTATTAATGGATGGTTTTAATTTAAATCAACAGCAATTTGCTTATGCATTTGGTTTTAATGCCTTAGGAACCATGATTTTTTCTGCGATGAATCATAAGTTAGCCGAACGTTTTAATGTCATACAACGCTTACAATTAGGTGGAATTATTCAACTGATTGGCGCCATTCTTCTTATTATTGTCGGGCTATTTTCAGACTTTGGTTTGGTATTAACCATGCTGGGTTTATTTATGGCTGTAGCTGGAATTGGATTAACAGCTCCCAATTCGACAGCATTGGCTATGTCACAACAAGGTCGTCAGGCAGGCTCAGCCAGTGCTTTAATGGGTGGGCTACAATTTATATTTGGTTTAAGCAGCGGTTTGATTCTGAATTTCCTATTCTGGAGTCCAGTGATGAATATGGCCATTTCGATGCTAATTTTTGTCGTTTTCGCAAATATCGCTATTCAAGCTACCGTTCGCTACCAACAGCAACAATCCCTTACTATCTAAAGCCACACTTGAAACTATTTTGAATGATGATTTATGGAGTACAGCGCTCCATTCATCATTTTAAAGTAGTGCACTTTCGTTAAATGATTTCAATCTCATATTATAAGTAAATGCTTCATTCGATTAATAAGTGCTATCTGAATTTAAGATATCTTATATATCTAAATCCTCCATTTTTGCCGTTACCATCTAGAAATACGCTTTTCTAGGGATCGGGAAAAGTATATGCGAATCCTGAACAGGGTAAATTGAATACACAGCTCAATCATTCATATATAAAGACCGAAAATTGAGTGCACATTTTATATAGTTCGGCATCTAATTATTCATTTTAAAAAACCAATTTTCGGTATTCTCAAATAAAGTAGTTATTTAAAAATAGGATAGCTGCTTTAACTTTTTATGCATATTTTGATTATCTAATTTGTTTTATGCTGAAACATGAAATGGAAAGTTAGTTCGATATAAAGGATGCAAAAATGAAAATATTGGTCTTAGGCGGTGGTATTGGTGGCATGGCTGCGGCGTTAAAGCTAAAAGCTTTGGGGTATCAAGTCGATTTAGTTGAACAAGCCAAAGACTGGAAGGCGGTAGGGACAGGGCTGACACTCTCGGTATTAACTTTACGTGCTTTATGGGATTTAGGAATTGGTAAAGAAATTACTGAGCAAGGTTATGTTCATGATGGGGTCGATATTTATGACCAACATGGCGAGTTTATCCGCACAGTTTTATCAAAACGGGTAATTTCGTCAGAAACCCCTTCTGAAGGCGCAATTCTACGTCCTGTATTACATCAGATTATGTCTGAAAAAGTGATTGAAGCTGAGATCAATGTTCGTCTAGGCGATACGATTGATACTATCCAAAGTGATCTTAAAACGGGTTCAGACGTTCAATTTGTCAGTGGTATTAAAGATCACTATGACTTAGTGATTGGTGCAGATGGGGTGTTCTCAAAATTAAGAGACTTACTCATGCCTGAACAAGCTAAACCTGAATATACTGGCCAAGCTTGCTGGCGTATTCAGTTTGAACGTCCAGCGGAAGTTACACGTGGGCGCATGTTCCAGTCAGAAAAAATGAAGGTAGGATTTAATCCCTGTAGTCCAACACATATGTATATGTACATGATGGAATGTGTACCGAAGGATCAGGTATGGCGTGAAGAGGCAGAACTACCACAGATTGCAAAAACTTTACTCAGCGATTTTGATGATGTACTACATGATTATATTGCACAAATTGATGCTAATACGCCCATCATTTATCGTCCTTTAGATCGCGTGATGGTCGATGGTGCATGGCATCGTGGTTCAACATTGCTGATTGGCGATGCAGTACATGCTACAACCCCACATTTAGGTTCTGGCGCAGGCTTAGCTGTGGAGGATGCCATTGTATTAGCTCATCTTATTGAAAAATATGGTAATGACCTTGAAACAGTATTTAATGAATTTATGCAGAAGCGTTTGCAACGTGCACGCTATGTCGTCGAAACCTCTGGTGAAATTGGTCGTATGGAAATTGCAGGTGAGTCGATGATCGCGCGCAGTATGTTGCTTGCTAAAGGTTTTGAACAAGTCACGAATGCTTATATGTAAAAGTTAATTAGAGTAAAAGCCTGCATTCAGCAGGCTTTTTTGTTTTTAAAGTCTTGTCCTGTCGGTTATTTCATCCGAATCCAGGATAACTTGCGCCCAGCTTTTTCTACATCTGAATTGCTTCTTAAAATTAATACTGTACCTTTCGTATTGAGTTTTCCATTCACCTCATAAAGCTGATTAATTGCAGGATCGACCACTTTACCTTGACTAAAATTTTTAGGATTCTTTAAATTTTGCTGTAAACCAGTGAGCAATTGAAAACCGGTTAAACTGCTTAAATCTTTTGGAGGGGCATTCGGTGGGTTAAATGCCTCTACAATATGTCCGTTATAGCTATTTCTATCCTGCTTGGTTATTTTAATTTTGACCAATGTAAAACCACTTTTATCGTCAATGACTTTCCATAAACCGCTTAGATCATTCATATCCTGTGCGAAAGCCATCTGATACATCGTACTGTTTAAAACAAGTAATAAAATCCATTTAAGAAACATGGTAAATCTCAACTGTTTAATAGGGGGAATATAGCCAAAGGCTAAATTTCTACTCAGCTTAAGTTATTTAATTTAATCATTAAATAATTTAAGCATGACTGTTTTAACTATGGAAAAACGTATCTTTAATCAAACGAATAAATACGTTTTTAAAGCTAAAAAAGCCATTCATGGACAAATGGCTAAAGGAAAAAACTCATTTTTTATTTAAAGAAGTTACGGGTTAAGCAAAGGGAACAGGCTCATCTTTAATCACTGATTTAGGAAGTGCTGTACCAGACAATACCGCTTTACGCGTTTGGCTAAATAAATAAACTTGTGCAGCAACAGCTATACAACAGGCATAACCAATCGCTTCAAAACTAATAAACTTAACCAGTGTTCCACTAATAAAGGGTGCAATTGCAGCACCAACCATCAGCATGGCAGGTGTGCCCGCGACCGCACGGCCTGTCGGGTCTAAACGCGCCAATAAGCCGAATGCAAAGGTATGAACAAACAAAATTGTAAATGCCATGAAAGGTCCTGCAAGTGCAAAGACCATATAGTTATGCGTATGTGTAGTGAGAAGTGAAAAAATGGCTTGAAAAATAGGACCGAAAGCAATAATGGCCGTTACGCTGACACGGTTTTGTAATAAGGCGGCTAAAGGTGCAGGAAAAATAGTCACTATTCCATAAATGACCAATGCCATAGTCACCATATCTCGTGTAAATCCACGTTCTAAACCAATACGTTCATAAAAACTTAAAGTCATGGCTTGGGTCATAGCAAGTAAAGCGACACCAATCATACAAAACCAGACTGGGCGACCTAAAGGAGGAAGATTTTTGATATTTTCATAATTATCAAAATCAACAGCACGAGTGGGTTTAGGAAAAAAGAGTAAACAGGCAAGTGTCGCAGTGAGCATGACGCCAGCTAAAACAAAAAACATGGTACTTCCACCAAATTTTTCAATTAAACCTGGGGTTCCGCCTAGAAATAGCACACCAAAAATACCAATGGCTAAACCGGCAATGCCAAATATACGATGTGGATTGACCGCATGCCCCATGGTGCCATGAGTCACACTTAAGGCGGTACCCGCTGCAATTCCTCCTGCCAAATGTAAGCCTGCAAGAATAGGAAAACTGGTATTCATTCCCGAGATAATAAATGCCAATCCAGCCAGACCAAAGCCAAAAATGGCTGCAAACTTGACATGAATACGATTAAAACGTGGTGCAAAAAATATACTTGCACCCGCTGCGCCAATTAAAAATAAGGTTGCAAGACCACCTGCCTGTTGGGGGTCAAAATGATAATGTGCAATTAAAGTTCCTACCCAAACAGGTAGAGCAACCAAATCGACCATACCTGCACAATGGGCAACCATCAGTGCGAAAATACCGCGTTTACTTTCAATTTTTGTCATTCTAATCTCCTATGGCAGTTGCCATATCTCCTTTAAGTGAATGCATTAATTCACTATCCTTTTGCTATTTTTTCCTTAAATAGCAGTTTTTGTTGTGACCATTCAAAACAAAAAGAAGCGATTAAATCGCTTCTTTTAGAATATTGAGGGCTTTTTCAACCACAGCAGTTTGCTGTTCGACTGGAGCACGTTGTTGTTCTAAACGACCAATTTCCATTGAACTTTGAACCACAAGGCGACAGCGGTTCTCACGGCGATGCATAAATTCAGAAAATGCTTTTTCGACATTACTTTCTTTTTGGAAAATCTCTGCCAGCACTAAAGCATCTTCAATACCCATACCTGCACCAGAGGCAAGTTGTGGAGTAGTTGGATGAGCTGAATCACCGATAAGTAAAACTTTTCCAACATACCAAGGGCCGGGAAGATCAAAACATTCCAATGGACGGAAATTAATGTGAGGGTTGTCTTTTTCAGTTAAGGATTCACGAATCTCTGCCAAAATGCCGTCATAACCTTCAAGCAGTTGTTTTAAAGTTTTGTAATTGTCTTCAGGTTCTTGCCAACGTTGTGGGCAACGCTCCAGTAAAAACATATACATATGATCTTTAGACACAGGGGTGAAGCCAACTTTGACAGGCCCGCCTAAGAAATAAGTACGACGTTCAACTGATTCAGGACGTTTTAAAAATAAACGCCAGCAGCTTTGACCGGTATATTCAGCTTTAGGTGCATCGGGAAATAAAAGCTGACGTGTTTTCGACAGCACACCATCTGAACCCAAAACAAAATCATAACGATCTGTAGTGCCATCACTGAATGTAACTGTTACGCTATCATCATCTTGTTCAAAGGCATCTGCGGTTAAACCTAAACGCATTTTTACGCCAGCATCTTCAACATGTTTATGCATGATCGAATGCATAGTAGGGCGCATGATGCCACCACTACCCGCAGTATCTGCACCTTCAAGCATGGGGGTAGGTAAAATACGTAATGGATTGCCTTGTGGGTCGCAAACCTGAATACCATCGCCGACATAGGCTTGATTGGTCACTTCGTCATAAACACCAAGCTGTTTTAATGCACGCAGGGTTGGGCCAGTAATGGTCAGACCTGCACCGAGTGCACCCCAATTGGGATTAATATCAATAATATCGATTTCAATGCCAATACGAGAAAGGGTAATGGCAGATGCCATGCCCGCAGTTCCCGCACCAATAATCAAGGCTCTTTTTCCTTGAGCAGCAGAATTTTGAGTCATAGTAAACATTCCTTTGTTTATTGATCTTTTAAGAAATTGGCAACCAATTGAGTAAATGATTTGGCATGTTCGATTTGAGTCCAATGCCCACATTGGCTATAAATATGCAGTTGTGAATTTTCAATCCAATTCAACATGGTGAGTGAGGTTGAAAGCGGAATAACTTGGTCATCTCGTCCATGCACCATCAGCGTGGGTTGTTGAATGCTGCGAATATCTGCTTCAGGATGTGACATCGCTTCAACCCAACGCTGACGCGGTGCAGGGAACATACGTTCATAGGCAGCACGGGTATCTTCTTTGGTACTGGCGATGTAGCGCATTTGTACCAATTCATCACCGACCAGTTTTTGGTTGTAAGCGAAAATTTTCATAATCGCCTGCATATTTTCAAACGATGGTGTGTAACCCCAAACTGCATCAAGTCCCGCAGTGAGTTCAAATGGCACACCCACGCTGCCCATAAGAACCAATTTATTTACCCGTTCAGGATGATGAATGGCCAATGCAAGTGCCATAGAACCACCAAAAGAGTTACCAATGACATTGACTTTCTCTAGGCCAATCGCATCAAGGAAATCGATAATTTGTTTGAGCCAGTTTTCACGACTAAATTGCATATTTTCAGGGAATTGGCTATAACCAAAACCTGCCAAATCAGGTGCGATTAAACGGTATTGGTCTTGCAGTGCTTGAATGGTTAAACGCCAGTTTGCCCAAGCGCTGACACCTGGACCTGAACCGTGTAACAGTAAAATAGGTTCACCGGTTCCGACATCATGATAATTGGTGACAATGTCACCACACTGAATGCTTTTGCCCACTTCAGGATTATTGATCATGCTATTCATATTCATTCCTTGGAATTTTTTCTTATTGACAAAATGGGACTAACCACGTTTCCACAGCAATAATGCAGTGCGTGCTTCTGAAGTATTTTCCTCAAGACGTGCGGTTAAGCTGAGCAAGCCTTGATCATCAAATTTAAAAACACGCTGTTGCTGCCCACCGATCCAGTTAGGGAACAGGCTTAAATCGACAAAATGGGTTACTGTATTGTTTGCAACGCTATAACGGCCTGCATAGGACATCATGCTGTTATAGGCCCCCGCTTTTTCAGCATCGCTGGCATTCCACTGCCCCCCAGTGGTGAAATTTTCACGATTTGGACGGCTGATCATGCAGCTCATAAAGCCGTCTTCAGTGTACTGAATGATGCCTTGAGGACCTTCACCCATTGGATAGACATGGCGGCCATCATCATAATTCTGTTCAAAAGTCACGAGTTCCCAACGACCTGCTAAATTTTGTGCTGACATGTTTATTTCCTAATTTCAATCTGCTTAATCATTTGTTTTAAATGTTTTGGCCCAATAAAAACTGGGTCACAATTTCATTGTGTACGGGCGCACTTTCAAACTGTGCCCAATGACCTGTATCTTTTGCGCAATAGAACTGCCCATTTTGAACTTGCTCAGCGATATGCTGACCGAGAGCCGGCGGAGTTCGATTAGCATCGCCCCAGTACACTAAGGTTGGTTGGCTAATCTGTTTTGCTAGCTCATCCGTAATGATGTGTTTTTGAATGGTTGAACCGGATAAGTATTCGGTAATGAAGCATTTTTGAACTTTTGCCAATTCCGGTTGCTGATACAAGGCTTGACGCACCTGAATGGCTTCATCAGTTAAACGCTCTGGCTGTGCCAAAATACGGCTCATGCGCGTTCTGACATTTTCAAAACTCGGTTGTTCCAATACTTCAATCGAGCTTGGGACATTGGCTGCCCAATTTGGCTCAACAAAACCGTCGATGGCATCTGCATCAGGACGGTAGCCCATGGTCGTGGTTAAGATCAGACGATCAATGCGTTCAGGATGTTGAATGGCGAGTTGCATAGCGACCCAACCGCCCAGGGACTGGCCTTCAACATGTGCAGAGGCTAAACCCAGTTGATCCATCACATCAATAATTTGATCCACTAAAACCGGGATAATTTCAGGGTCATAATTTTCAGTTTGTGAACGACCATGCCATAAAAAATCCAGCGCAATGACATGGAAGTGTTCAGCCAGTGCGGAAATGTTGCGGGCATAATTTTCTAAATGACCACCTGTGCCATGCAATAAAATCAGGGGAGGGGCATCTTGTTTACCCGCTTCAAGAATACGTGTTTTGTATTTGCCTTGAAGAATACGTGTTTGTGTAGCCAGTAATTGCACCCAATATGGAGCATCTTTGATTTGTGCATTCATTTTAAAGTCCTTTACTCAATTCGCTTGCTTAGCCTTTTAGTTCTTCAGCTTTACTTTGAGAGATAGGACCTTTTAGCGTTCCATCAGATTTTTCTAGACCGAATGTCCATTCAGAGAAAATATGTGCTTCAGCAGCAAAATCGGTTGATTCCCATTCTTCGGTCACAATATCTTCATCTGCTGCATATTCCCAAGCACCGCCAAATGGTGTGAGGAAATACCAAAAACATGCAGACGACACACGATGACGCCCTGGACCAGCAAAGGTTTTCCAGCCCTGTGCATCAATAAATTGCCCACCACCAATGACTTCATGGATATCACGAACTTTAAATGCCAAATGATTGAAACGTGTACCCGGTTGTTTGCCATTCATAAAGAACACGTGATGATGATTACCTTCTATTGAGCAACGTAGGAATACCCCACGATCGGCATAGCGGTCTGAGACGATAAAGCCAAGGCGATCTGTATAGAACTGAATCGCTTCTCCGGCATTATCTACACCAATGGCAAGATGACTAATCTCATGCGGCGCAGCCTTTTTATATATTGGTGCACGGCTATTTAAGCGTTTGGGTTGCCCCGGTGCATTGAACTGTGTCACTGCATAAGGAACGGTTTGACGCTGTGCAATCCGGAAGGCCAAGTGGATGCCTAAATCATCCTGACAACGCAATACGCCATTTTCTAGTGAAACTTCACGGTCTGTAGATAATTCAGCGACTAAAGCATCAATACCTGTTGTACTTTTTACTCCCCAAGTCACTTCACACATGCCGCTACTATTACCAATTGGCGTGTGGTCTGGGCGTGCTGGGTCGGCTAAAACAATCTCAATTTGTGAACCATCAACGGCAATAAACAAATGACTATCTTCTTGGTCTGCTTCTACTTCAGTTAAACCCCAATCATTTGCAAAACGTAATCCATCTGCTAAATTCTCAACAGCAAATTTGATTCGCTCAATTCCTGTCAGTTGGAAATGATTATTTTTTCCCATTTCAGTGCTCCATATCCGTGAACAATTTATCTATTGTTGTCACTGTACGAAGCATTGAATTGTGAATACAGCATCTAACTCATAAATCAGCTATTCAATAATTAGATATCTGCTTTAGATTTTCAAAACTAGCAGCACCTACACATTTTCCATAAGGTAGTCGATATAAACCGACATTTATGGAGTAGATACTGACATGACATCACTACCTCAATTTAATTATCAAGTGATTGGCCCTGAAAATGCCCCAGTTCTGACCTTTATTCCCGGAATTGGCAATGATCTGCATTTTTGGGAAAAGCATGCACAACTTTTGTCTAGTCATTTTCGTGTGATTACTTTTGATCCGTGGGGACATAATCACAGTCCTTTACCGCCAGAACCCTGTTCTTTTCTGCGTATTTTAGAAGGTGTAATACAACTCTGGGACCATTTGGGGGTAGAGCAAAGTGATGTGGTGGGCTTGGGGTTTGGTGGCTCTATGTCAATGGCACTCGGTTTGCATTTTCCTGAACGGGTGAAACGTATTGTGGCGTGCTGCTGTCGACCACGTCAGCCAGATAATCGTCATGATTTTTGGCGGCAGCGTCGTGATATCGCACGCCGAGACGGTCTGACTGAGCTGGGCAATATTACAGTTGACCGCTGGTTAAGTCCTGAATTCCTTCAAAGTCACCCTGAGGTAGATCAACAGTTACGAGACATGATTCATCGGACAACAGTCGAAGGGTATTGTGCTTATGTCGAAGCATTTATTGAAATGGATTTCAGTCAGCAACTTGAGCAAATTAAGCAACCGACATTATTACTGGCTGCGGAGCATGATCATGGTGGTGGACCAGTCGAAGATATGAAAATTATGGCAGCAGATATGCCGAATGCTGAAATTGCGGTGATCCAAGGTAGTGGTCATATTTGTAATTTTGAAGCACCAGAGCAAGTGAGCCATTATCTAACTCAATTTTTAAGCCAAACATCAGATACTGCCTTACTGGCCTAAATAACAAAATACATTTTCAAGGAGATGAAAGTGAATAAACAACGCATCATTATTATTGGTGGTGGTCATGCTGGCTGTAGCTGTGCAAAAGCGCTGCGACAAGAAAACTTTAATGGTGAAATCATTCTGATTAGCAATGAATCTGAATTGCCTTACCACCGTCCGCCACTTTCAAAAAGCTTTATTAAAGATGAAGAATTGATGGATCAAGCTAAGCTTTATCTACAGCCTGAAGCTTTTTATGAAAAATATCGTATTGATTTGCGCATGAATACCACCGTGAGCGAAATTGATACCGAACTTAAAGCAGTCAAACTCTATCATGGTGAAACCCTGCATTATGATGACTTGGTTTTAGCCATGGGAACACGAGCACGTCCATTACCTCTGTCTGGGGTAGAGCTGGATGGGGTCATGAATTTACGTACGGCAAATGATGCACGTAAAATTCGTGAGCATTTAAAAAAGAGTCAACACGTGGTGATTGTGGGCGGTGGATTTATTGGGTTGGAATTAGCCTCTACAGCACGTCATTTGGGTAAAAATGTCACTGTGTTAGAAAATATGCACCGCATATTAGGTCGTGCTGTGGCTCCAATTATTTCTGATTATGTCACCTTGGTTCATCGCTCAAATGGCATTCGAGTGGAATTAGATACTTATATCTCTGAAATTTTGGGTGAAGATGGACATGTTAAATCTGTCGTTTGTGACCGTGGGGTAATTCCTGCCGATTTGGTTTTGGTCGGCGTTGGTGCATTGCCTAATTCCGACTTGGCTGAACAAGCAGGGATTCACTGTGAAAACGGGATTGTGGTCGATGAAAGTATGCGTACCTCAGCCGAGCATGTTTTTGCGATTGGTGATTGTGCCAACCATGAAAACCCATTTGCTGGTAATAGACATATTCGTCTGGAATCCGTACAGAATGCTAATGACCAAGCGTTGATTGTGGCGAAAAACCTGATGAATCAAAAAGCCAGTTATCATACTGTACCGTGGTTTTGGACGGATCAAGGCGATGTACGTTTGCAAATGACAGGTCTATCTTTCGATACCAATGATTATGTGGTGCGTGGAGATATTGAAACAGGACGATTTTCAGTATTCCACTATGCCGACGATCGCTTGGTCGCAATAGATTCAGTTAATCAACCTGTAGATCATATGATCGCTCGGAAACTTCTTGAAGCTAAAATTTCCCCAGAAAAAGCTAAAATTGCTGACATTCGGACTAATCTGAAAACTTTATTAAGTTAATTTATGCTAAAAATTAACCATTAAGTTTAAAGACGATCTCACTGACCATCATCATGTTCAGTGAGATCGGTGTTTATAGGGATATACACTATGC
>RCUT01000470.1_pt1 | contig 20877 bp, 18 predicted proteins | sample 2166171 | NCBI WGS metagenome assembly RCUT01 (sample SAMN09932757, study PRJNA488358) | compost metagenome | isolation source: compost soil in 4-hydroxybenzoic | place: Germany: Experimental Botanical Garden
ATGAACCGTCAAAAGAAACTAAAGCAACTGTTCAAGGCTAAGGCCAAAAAGGCCAGTGCCAAACTGGCACCGAAGAGCAAGCCTAAATACATTTGTAAAGCGGACCGATTGAAGCTGGCGGCAGAAACCGTTGGCGAGTCAACGATCGCCTCTGAGAGCTGATTCAGGTCGGACCGCGTAGACGTGGTCGACCCCTTCCTTCAAGTCGAAGCCGCTTCGCGGCTTTGAATGACCAGATCCCCCTCGCTACATTTCTCGAACATTGCCCTGTTTGTCATGTCGGCAGCATGTCGTTTGCGGTCTTGAAAACGGCGCCGTCGGACATCCGACCTGGCCAGGTGCCCGATCCCGAGGCCGAAGGGCCGTTCAATTTGCGACAGGTTACATTTCTGTTAACGACCCTATGATTTCGGTTTGAAATTTTATCTATTTGATTTGTAAAGAAATAATCTATTTCCTATGTGTGTTCTTACAGTATTTTCTGTGTATACATAAAAAATACAAATCATTGACGACACCCGAAACCCGTGCGAATCTGAATTCAACAACAAGCCGTAACCGCTGATTTGACTGCCTCGGGAGGTCATTGTGAAAAACGGCAAGAGCACTCTTTATGACGACCTCAAGCGTCAGATCCTCACGATGGAGCTCGATCCTGACGAGGCGCTGGATGAGGTTGCCATCAGCGAACGGTACGGGCTTTCGAGAACCCCGGTGCGAGAAGTATTTCGACGTCTTGCCGGTGAGGGGTACATCGATATCAGGGAGAACCGCGGTGCCCGGGTGATTCCCATGAACCACTCGACACTGCGAAATTTTTTCCTGGTGGCTCCCATGGTGTACGCCGCGATAGGTCGCCTGGCCGTTCAGAATTTCAAGGCTCAGCAGCTGGTTGACCTGAAGGAAACGCAACGCCGTTTCCGTGCTGCGACGGTGTCCCGTGATGCCCTGATGATGGTCGTGGAAAACAATCGATTCCACGCGATCATGGGTGAAATGTCGGGCAATCAGTACCTTGAGCCGAGCCTCGAAAGACTGCTGATTGATCACGCACGGATTGGTCATACATTTTTCCGCCCTCGCGATGAGGACATGGAACAACGGCTACAGCTTTCCGCAGAGCACCACGATTCTTTTATTGAAGCCATTGAGCGTCGTGACGAGAGCGCTGTAGTTGACCTGGTCTTTGAGCATTGGGAGCTCTCTCGCGAGAACATGGAAATGTTTATCGCCCCCAATGGAATGAAGGCAGACCTGCCAACTCCATTTAAATAATACCGGTCCTCGCTTAATTGGCATGAGGGTCGATACGAGTTGATGTCGTAGAAACGGCGGCATTGAATATCAATCCGCTTACGGATTGATAGGCAACAACAACAACTGAAACAGATGGTGAGCTTATAGCTGTGCACCACGGGCCTCTATTGTTTAGAGACTAATATAAAAAATATTAACGTAGATCGAGGAACGCCATGAAGAAGATTTGGAAGGCAGTCTGCGCGGTCGCGATGATGGGCATGGTAATGCTGCCTGTTCACGCGGAAGAAAAAACAATCACCATGGGTACGTTGACCTGGGAAGACTTGACCCCCATTACCGGTATTACCAAAAAGGTGCTTGAGGATTCCGGTTATAGCGTAAAAGTCATCGAGTTTTCCGAGTGGGGTATTGCTTATGCCGCTCTGACCAAAGGTGATATCCAGGTACTTGCCTCACAAACCGACTACGCGGCGAATGACTACTGGAACAAAAACAAGAACCGCCTGGAAAAACTATCCCCGGTTTCCTATGGCCTTTACCAAGCGATCGCCGTACCTAAATACGTCGACATCGATTCAATCGAACAACTCAATGACAACGCCGAGAAGTTCGGCAACAAGATCATCGGTATCGAACCAGGTTCGGGCTTGATGAATGACGCGAGCAAGGCGGTCAAGGACTACGGCATCAAGTTGCAACTGCTCGAAGGCAGTACCGCTGCCATGACAGCCGCATTGAAATCGGCAGTCGATCGTAAAGAGTGGGTTGCCGTCACTGTGTGGGAGCCTTCATGGATGGCGCAGAAGTTCGACCTGAAGTTCCTCAAGGATCCAAAGGGTGTGTTCCCACCGCCACAAGGTTACTACTGGATTGGCCACAAGGATTTCTCAAAGGAAAACCCACGTGCACGTGAAGTAATGGCCAGCGTATACGTGCCGATTTCAGATATCACGGCAATAAACGGTGAAGTAAAGGACGGCAAGACCATGGAGCAAGCCATTCAAGGCTGGACTGATGGGCACGCTGACCTGTTGAAGCGCTGGGAAAACATAAAGAAATAACGAGCATCTTTTTAAACGCCACTGCCGCCCTTTGATTCATTAGAAAAACCAGAAAAACTGGTTCGACGGGTACGAAAAATGACAACGCCCAACATTGATACCAACGAAGTGCTGATAGATTGCCAGTCAGTCTGGAAAATCTTCGGGAAAGCCGCACCTGCTGCGATGAATGCCGTCGTTCAGCAGGGGCTCACCAAGACTCAGATCCTGCAAAACTACGGCTGCGTGGTCGGGGTCTCGGATGTCAGTCTCCAGGTTCGCCGGGGAGAGATCTTCTGCATCATGGGATTGTCAGGCAGTGGCAAATCTACGCTGATAAGGCTGTTGAACAAACTCATCACACCCAGCGCCGGCAAGATCGTAGTCAAGGGCAAAGAACTCTCGTCGTTGAATGCCGCACAACTGCGTGAGGTGAGGGCACGTCATATCGGCATGGTTTTCCAGAGTGTTGCGTTGCTGCCTAACCGTACGGTTCTGGAGAACACGGCGTTTGGACTGGAAGTACAAGGCGTGGGCAAGGCCGAGCGCTACAAGGTTGCCGAGCAGGCCTTGGCCAAAGTCGGGTTGAGCGACTGGATGTCGCGCTACCCCAGCGAATTGTCCGGGGGCATGCAACAACGGGTAGGGCTTGCCAGGGCAATCACCGCAGACCCGGAAGTGATCCTGATGGATGAGCCTTTCAGCGCGCTCGACCCGTTGATTCGCCGGCAGTTGCAGGATGAGTTCCGCCAACTGACCAAGGAACTGGGCAAGTCTGCAGTATTCATCACTCACGATCTGGACGAAGCGATTCGTATCGGCGACCGGATTGCGATCATGAAGGACGGCGCGATTATTCAGGTGGGGACGGCCGAGGAGATCGTCCTCAACCCCGCGGACGATTACGTCGCGGAATTTGTCGCCGGTATCTCCAGGTTGCATCTGGTCAGGGCAAATTCCGTCATGACGCCCGTGGAGTCATTCAAGGTAGCAAACCCCGGCTGCGACATCGCCCGGCTCATCAAAACCTCAGTCGATGCGGATATCAACGAGCTTATCGGCTTGACGATGAAGTCCGAGCGCGACGCACTCGCTGTGGTTGATAACGGAGTGGTAGTGGGGATCATTACGCCGCGTGATTTGCTGCGTGGCGTCCAAGGTATTCCAAACGAGTTCGCGGTATCGAAGGCCGCCACTGCACTGGAGGCCTCAACATGAGCACGCCTGACTTTTCCAACCAATTCGATTCGGTCGTCGACTCGAGCCTTGAATGGCTAATGGACAATGGAGAGTCCGTGTTCGACACGACCAATGCGTTTTTGAAGGGCGTTTACGAAGGCGTGCAGTGGTGCATCGCCTACCCACCTTACTACGTCATTGCGATAGCCATTGCCCTGATCGGCTGGCGGGCTGTCGGTTTGCGTTTCGCGATCCTCACCGGGCTGGCCTTGTTGTTTTGTGATGTCATTGGTTTGTGGCCAGAAACAGTCAGCACGCTTGCCCTGGTGCTGACATCTACCGTGCTTGCCTTGGTGGTGGCGATTCCACTGGGCGTGCTGGCGGGGCTCGCGCCGTCGTTTGATCGGGTCGTGGATCCGTTCCTGGATCTGATCCAGACCATGCCGCCCTACATCTACTTGCTGCCGGCCATTGCGCTGCTGGGCTATGGCACCGCCACGGCACTGTTGGCGACTTTTATCGTGGCTGTGCCACCCGCCATGCGCCTGACCTCCCTGGGGATTCGCATGACGCCAAAAGAGTTCATCGAACTGGGGGACGCCAGCGGCGTCACCGGATGGCAGATGTTCTTCAAGATTCGCCTGCCGTTTGCCATGCCAAGCATCATGGCCGGGGTCAATCAAAGTCTGATGATGGCCTTCGGCATGGTGGTCATCGCCGGCATCGTCGGTTCCGGCGGCCTGGGTGAATCGATCTATGGCGCTGTTCGCACGCTGGACATCGCCAAGTCGATCAATGCCGCCATTGCCATCGTGATCCTGACCATGATTCTGGATCGATTGGCGCAGAGCGCCGCACGTTCCCGGATGGGAGAATCGAAATGAGTTCAGCAGAAATCCATTTTTCACCAGGCGCATTTCTCGCACCCGCCGTGGATTGGCTCAACGCCAATTTGCATGGTCTGTTCAAAGTCATCAGCCAGGTGATCGAGGCGGTACTGGGCGGCGTTGAGGGTGCATTGCTTGCGCCGCATCCCTATGCCCTGATCGGTGGGGTAGTGGTGTTGGCATTGTTTTTTGCCAACAAGAAAGTGGCCCTGTTTGCCGGGTTGATGTTGGCATTCTGCCTGTTCTCCGGGCTGTGGGTCGCGTCCATGCAGACCATTGCCCTGGTCTCGGTTGCGGTGCTGATTTCGGTATCCATCGCCTTTCCGCTCGGCGTTCTGGCAGCACGGGTGAAGCGGGTCGACGAGGCGTTCTTGCCGATCCTCAACATCATGCAAACCGTACCGCCTTGGGTTTACCTGATCCCGGCCGTGATGCTGTTTAGCCTGGGACGGGTGCCCGCGATCATTGCGACCATCGTCTACGGCATTCCACCGATGCTCAGATTGACGACCCTTGCCTTCAAGCAACTGCCCAAGGAGTTCCTTGAACTGGGCCAGGCCATCGGTGCCTCGCCAAGGGCGATACTGTTCAAGATCGAATTGCCGACTGCCGCGCCGACGCTGTTGGTGGGACTGAACCAATGCATCCTCCTGTCGCTGGCAATGGTGGTGTTGGCAGGCCTGGTGGGGGCGGGTGGACTGGGTGCTGAAGTCACCCGAGGCCTCACAAGGATGGAGATGGGGTTGGGCCTGCGTGCCGGCCTGGCGATCGTCGCTGTCGCACTCCTTCTGGATCGGCTGTCTCGCGGCGCGTTGCAGCGTCACTCCCCGCGCAAACTCGTGTAAGAGATTTCCAGAATGAGACGTAGCTTTTTTTGTGTTGATTCCCATGCGTGCGGGAACCCGGTTCGCGTCGTCACGGGTGGCGGGCCATTGCTGCCATCCGTGTCGATGGCGGAGCGACGCGAAATATTCGTTCGCGATCATGACTGGGTGCGCACGGCGTTGATGTTTGAGCCGCGAGGGCACGACATCATGTCCGGCGTGATCATCTATCCATCCTCCCGCGAGGATTGCGACTTCGGTGCCTTGTTTATCGAGGTTAGCGGGTGCCTGCCGATGTGCGGGGCGGGCACCATCGGATTATCTACCGTCGTCATCGAAGAAGGCCTGGTCACGCCTCGCGAACCTGGTCGGCTGGCCATCGAGACACCGGCAGGTCGCGTGGATGTCGACTACACCATGAACGGTGAATATGTTGACTCCATCCGCCTGTTCAACGTGGCGAGTTATCTGCACAGCGCCGATGTGGTGGTGGATGTGCCTGGTGTTGGCGAGCTTGTCGTAGACATTGCCTACGGCGGCAATTTTTATGCGGTGGTCGAGCCGCAGGAAAACTGGCCGGGTTTGAATGGATTGACCACGGCAGACATCGTCAGCCTGAGCCAGAAGCTTCGCGCCGCCTTGTCTGAAGTCAGTGATCCCGTGCATCCAGAGAACAGCAGGATCAGTGGCGTTCACCATGTCATCTGGTGTGACGAGGAACACTCGACGGCAGCAGACGGGCGCGGTGCAGTATTCTACGGTGACAAGGCGATTGATCGCTCGCCCGGTGGCACAGGTACTTCGGCACGAATGGCGCAACTGTTTGGCAAAGGACGGTTGAAGGTCGGGGACACGTACCGCAACGAAAGCCTGATCGGTACGATCTTCGAAGGAAAAGTCGAAGCGTCGGTGAAAGTGGGAACCTTTGACGCAATCAGGCCGAGTATTGGTGGCTGGGCGCAGATCACCGGACACAACACCATTTTTGTCGATGACAAAGATCCCCTTCGTCATGGCTTTCAGCTTGCTTGACGCGGCAGGAGTGGCGTCAGGATGATGGGCTTCTCAGCGCTACAAATGACGCATTCTCGAACGTAATAGAGTGGATTGAAGATTGATCGAAAGACGCCAGTTTAGCGGAGGCATGAAGGGGAAGAATCTTCGCTATGTGAATGACAACCCCAACCAGCCGACGCAAATGGTTCGAGCGGGATTCCTGTTGCTCGAACATTTCTCTTTACCTGCGTTCACCCAGGCGCTGGATACGATTGTCACCGCGAATCTACTGCGTCCCAAGCTGTTCTCGTCCCAGACGTTCGGCTTGAACGACGGGGAGGTCATCAGTGACCTGGGCCTGGTCATCCGGCCAGATGCCCGTATCAATTGTTCGGTACTTCAAGACCTGGACATGCTGGTCATTTGTGGCGGTTACCGGACAGAGCTCAGGGCTAGCGATGAGTTCATACAGTTACTCAAGACAGCTGCGGGCCTGGGCATCACGCTCGCCGGATTGTGGAATGGCGCATGGTTCCTGGGGCGCGCCGGATTGCTCGCCGGCTACCGGTGCGCCATTCACCCCGAGCACCGTCCCGCACTGGCCGAGTTCTGCAAGGCGACACAGGTCAGCAGTGAGCCCTATGTGATTGATCGAGACCGGCTTACAGCCTCCAGTCCCTCCGGGGCGTTCCACATGGCACTGGACTGGATCAAGGGGCTGCACGACAAAGCGCTGGTCGAAGGCATCGAGGACATTCTTGCTTTTGAAGAGTCTCGCTACCGGCGCATCAAGCCGACAGAAAACATCTGTTTGAGTGCGCCGCTACGGGAGGTGGTCAAGCTGATGGATGCCAACCTCGAAGAGCCCCTGGAACTGGAGCAACTGGCGACCTACGCCGGCCGCTCACGCCGGCAACTCGAACGCCTGTTCAGGGAGCAGTTGGGCACTACACCGCAACGCTATTACCTGGAGTTGCGCATCACCGAAGCGCGTCGGCTCCTGCAGCACACGGAACTCTCCCAGGTCGATGTGCTGGTTGCCTGTGGCTTTGTTTCACCCAGCCATTTCAGCAAGTGCTACAGCTCCTACTTTGGCTATCGCCCGTCGAAGGAAGTTCGTCTGGTCAAGTAAAGAAGCCCCATTGATTTGATGCTCACGGCGCTCTCCATCCGCCATTTATGAGTCGAGTGCGCTCAGGGTATGCCTGGGCGTGCCAATGCCTGTTTTTGCCAAAATCCGGCGCCCTGACGCCACCCTATATCCGCCTCCCAAAAACCACCCGTCGATTCGGGATGAGGGCTGTTTTGAATGTGTATTTTAATTGTAGACACAAAGAATAACGTTGTTTTATAGTGAGAATACAGGTAGTAGACAGCGTTCACTCACCCGTACAAAGGTTTCTAATAAATGGCTACCAAAGAACTCGATCTGCAAGCCACCGCGGATCTGCCCGTTGACCGTAAAGCTGTGCTGGGAGAGGCGTTGCGTCGCCGGATCCTGAGCATGGAGCTGGCACCTGGCGCAGTCGTTGACGAACTGGCCTTGTGCGACGAGTTCGGCCTTTCCCGACCACCTGTGCGCGAGCTCATGCGGCAGATGGCGGCCGAGGGATACATCGATCTTGAAGCGAACCGTGCCGCCCGCGTGTCGTCGATGAGCTACCAGTCGCTCAGAAGCTTTTTCCTGGCAGCCCCGTTGATTTACATCGCCACCACCCAATTGGCGGCCGCCCATGCAACCCCATCCGAGATTGCAGAGCTCAAGCGCATCCAGGCGTTCTTCCGCACGGCCATCGAAGAGAAAGATGTAGAGAAGCGAGTGCTCTACAACGACGAGTTCCATCTGCAGATCGGCAAGATGGCTCACAACGCTTACTTGATGCCAAGCCTGCAACGCCTGCTGATCGACCATGCGCGGCTGGGGAAGATCTTCTATCGCCATCCCACGACAGTGGACATGCAAGCAGACCTGGAAGTGGCGGCGCAACAACATGACGAAATGATCAGTGCCATTGAAAACCATGATCAGGTTCTGGCGGGAGATATCGTGCGCGCGCATCTGGAATTGTCGCGACGTCGTATGTCCGAGTACGCCGCGCCGGAAGGGTTGGATGTGGCACTTACCTACTAAAAAGCAGTACCGATGCCACTTGCATGAACCGTGTGACGAGAACGTGCAGAAGGGACGCTTTTAGTAACTACAAATATAAAAGAGCCCAGGTCGCGAAAAATGGCAAAAATCAGATACACACCTGCAGATGACTCTACGTGCGGCTGGTTCCACCTTAGCCAGCCGAGAGTGGCCCGTGCGTCCCACTCGGGCATCCGCTCGGCCCGTTGGGTCGTGCTGGGTGCCGGGTTTACCGGGCTTGCGGCAGCTCGCCAACTGGCGCTGAATTTTCCGGATGACGAGATTGTCCTGATCGAGGCCCAGGAGGTCGGTTACGGGGCCTCCGGTAGAAATGCCGGCTTCGCCATCGACCTGCCACACGATATCGGTGCCGATGACTATATCGGCGATATCGAGACGGCAAAAATCAGTATGGCGTTGAACCTGACAGGGCAACACATTCTGAAAAGCCTCGTGGAAAAACACCGGATCGACTGTCAGTTGCGCATGTGCGGGAAGTATCAGGCTGCCATTGAAGACCGGGGTATCTCTGTTCTGGATGCTTATCGCCGTGGGCTGGACAAACTCGGTCAGGAATACGAAATGATCGAAGAGAAGGACTTGCCGGATCACATCGGCACGCCTTTCTATCGCAAGGCACTGTTCACCCCGGGCACGGCACTCATCCAGCCGGCCGCCTTGGTAAAGGGCCTGGCCGACAGCCTGCCGGCCAACGTGACGCTTTATGAAAATACGCCGATTACCGACGTGGAGTACGGCGACAAAACCATCCTCACCCATAAGAACGGTCGTATTGTTGCGGACAAGTTGCTGCTGACCAATAACGCGTTCGCCATGAGCTTCGGTTTTTTGAAAGGGCGCATGCTGCCGATCTTTACGTACGCAAGCCTGACCCGGCAGCTGACGGAAGATGAGCAGGCACGCTTGGGAGGTCGGCCTTATTGGGGTGTTATTCCTGCCGATCCTTTCGGCACTACATTGCGCCGGACAACGGATAACCGCCTGTTGGTGCGCAACAGCTTCAGCTTCAATGCCGATGGACGCAGCCATCAGAAATACCTGGAGCGGTTTATCCAGCGACACAAGGATTCGTTTGATCGCAGATTCCCCATGCTCCCCGATGTCAATTTCGAATACACCTGGGGCGGGTCGCTAGCGTTGTCGCGCAACCACATGGCGCACTTCGGGCAACTGGCCAACAACGTCTATGGTGCACTGTGCTGCAATGGACTGGGCGTGACCCGTGGCACGGTGACAGGCACCTTGCTGGCAGACTGGCTGGCAGGCAAGAAGGACCCACTGATCGATTTTCTGTTGTCGTCCCCAGGACCTAACAGAAACCCACCGGAACCCTTACTTTCAGCAGGCGTGAATATGAACTTGCTGTGGGGACAGTGCCGGGCAGGGAAAGAAAGCTGATTTCGCAACACTCTGACAGGCAAGTTAAACGTTAAGTAATTGGTTAGAAGTTTTTAGCTTATTGGTTAGTCCATTAAGGCTGATGGTTTCTTATCGAGGCGGCTTTGATTCGCCCGGATTTTGGGTTTGCGCTTCAGCCCTCTGAATGACCGAAGCGGAATAGGAGACAATAATGACAAGTCCTAATACCTCTATTGAGGATGTTCCTCTCAATAATTTCCATCGATTACTGACAGCCCGCTCCGGGGGCGGGTCATTTGTAGACGGTTATGTACTGAGCATTATCGGTATAGCGATGATGCAAATAACATCCGCCCTGAACTTGTCGGAGTTCTGGCAAGGAATGATTGCCGCATCGGCACTCATGGGGGTGTTTTTTGGCGGTTTCATCGGTGGCTGGTTGACCGACAGGCTGGGTCGCAAAAAGGTTTATTTCGTTGGGCCTACGCTGTTCATCGTTTGTTCGTTGGCACAGTTCTGGGTTGAGTCAGCACCGGTATTGTTCGCCCTCAGATTTATCATCGGTCTGGCGGTGGGCATTGAATATCCAGTGGCCACGTCGTTGTTGGTCGAGTTCCTGCCGAAGAAACAACGCGGTCCCAGGCTCGCGGCGCTGACCATCCTGTGGTTTGCCGGTGCGGCATTTGCCTACGTTGTCGGTACTTCAATCCTCAATGTGGGCGGAGATGACGCCTGGCGTTATGCGCTGGCGAGTGCCTCCGTCATCGGGCTGTTGCTGCTATTGCTGCGTGTCGGCACCCCGGAGTCCGCGCGCTGGCTCTTGAGCAAGGGGCGCGAGGCTGATGCAGAGTGCGTGATCAAGCATGTGTACGGTCAGCACTATTCGCTTCGCGATCTCCCTGAGGAGCCAGACCAAAAGAAAACGTCATTCCTGGATTTGCTTCATTCCGGATATGGGAAACGGTTGTTCTTTGTTTCCGTCTTTTGGTCATGCTCGATCATTCCTGTTTTTGCAGTCTATGCGTTCGCCCCCAAGGTTCTCCTGGCGTTGAATTTGAAAGGGGAGTGGGCCTCATACGGTTCCATGATCATCACGATGCTGTTTGTGGTCGGTTGTGTGCTCGCGACAAGGCTGATCAACACGATTGGCCGGCGCTGCATGCTTATTCACAGCTTTCTATGGTCGGGCCTGGCGCTGTTGGGCTTGGCGACTTTTTCACACAGCAATGAAGTACTGGTGCTCTTCCTGTTCGGTGCCTACGCGGTGTTTATCGGTGGAGCACAAGTTCTGCAGCTTGTTTATCCGAACGAGTTGTTCCCTACAGAGATTCGCGCATTTGCCGTAGGCATCGGAACTTCCCTTTCCCGAGTGGGCGCAGCGGTTGGCACTTACCTGGTACCTGTTTCGCTACAGACCCTGGGTATCGGCAACACGATGTATGTGGCCGCCGTGGTCACTTTTATCGGCCTGATGGCAGCTTGGGCCATGGCACCTGAAACACGTTCGTTGAACTTGCGCGACGCAGCGGCGCTGAGCAGTTGAGAAGTTGCAACTGAGCCGTAAGCGATGAGTTGTCCCTGATAAATGGCGGTGGACGCCAGGTTGAATAACATTCCCTTAGTAATGGAGAGGCAATCATGAAATTCGAAGGCATTTATACCCCGGCAATTACTCCTTTGACCGCGAGCGGTGAAATCGACAAGGCCGCTTTCGCCGACGTGCTGGAGTATCTGATCGAGTCGAAAGTGCACGGCATTATCATTGGTGGTTCGACCGGCGAGTACTACGCCCACACCTCTCAAGAGCGTATCGAACTGGCGACCCAGGCTAAAGATGTGATCGGCGCACGACTGCCACTGGTGATTGGTACCGGTGCAATCCGCACTGAAGACTCCGTCGAATATGCCAAGGCCGCTCGCGAGATCAAGGCCGATGCGATTCTGGTGGGCTCTCCGCCTTATGCATTACCTACCGAGAAAGAAAACGCCATCCATGCGCTGACCGTGGATCGTGCCGCCGGCTTGCCGATCATGCTCTACAACTACCCGGCACGCATGGGCGTCAGCATGGGCCCGGAGTATTTCGCGGCCGTTGCCGAAAGCAAAAACATCGTGGCCATCAAGGAAAGCTCCGGCGACATGGCGCAAGTCCATCGCCTGGCACGGGAATACCCGAACATCAGCCTGTCCTGTGGCTGGGATGACCAGGCGCTGGAGTTCTTCGCCTGGGGCGCACGCAGCTGGGTTTGCGCCGGATCGAACTTCATTCCCCGTGAGCACGTTGCGCTCTACGAAGCCTGTGTCGTGGAAAAAGACTTCGATAAAGGCCGCAAGATCATGAGCGCCTTCATGCCGCTGATGGACTTCCTGGAAAGCGGAAAATTCGTGCAGTCGATCAAGGTTGGCTGCGAGTTGAACGGCCTTCGCACTGGCGGTGTACGTTCGCCTCTGCAACCTCTGTACGAACACGAGAAACAGGCCTTGCAGGACATCATCACCACTCTGAAACGTGACGTCGCCCAGGTGACCGGGAGCGCAAAATGACTGGCCTTCTCAGCGCGGAAGAATACGCCGCCATCGCTCGGGACCTGAAGTTCCCGACTCAGTCGTTCGTCAACGGTGAGTCCTACACATCGGTGTCGGGCAAAACCTTTACGACAACCAACCCGGCGACCAATGATGTGCTGGCCGAGATCACGGCCTGCAACGCTCAAGACGTTGACTTCGCGGTGGCCAAGGCCAAGGAAGCCTTCGAAGATGGTCGCTGGCATAAACTGAGCCCTGGCGAGCGCAAGAAGGTGTTGCTGCGCTTTGCCGATCTGCTGGAGCAGAACTCCCACGAGCTTTCTGTCCTGGAAAGTCTGGATAGTGGAAAACCCGTTCGCGAGTGCCAACTCACGGATGTTCCGGAAACCATTCACATGATCCGCTGGCATGCGGAGTTGATCGACAAGATCTACGACAGCACCGCACCGGTCGGTTCCGGCGCGTTGAGCCTGGTGGTGCGTGAAGCCATCGGGGTCGTCGGTCTGGTGCTGCCCTGGAACTTCCCGCTGCTGATGCTGGCGTGGAAAATCGGCCCATCGCTGGCCGCGGGCTGCTCCATCATCGTCAAGCCGGCCAAGGAAACCACCTTGACGGCACTGCGTGTCGCCGAACTGGCTCATGAAGCAGGCGTGCCCGCCGGTGTGTTCAACGTGCTGTCCGGCGGGGGCGGTGAAGTAGGCGAGCCGCTTGGTCGCCACATGGACGTGTCCATGGTCAGCTTCACTGGCTCGACAGCCACCGGGCGCCGGTTCCTTAACTACGCGGCGGATTCGAACCTCAAGCGCATTGTGCTGGAGTGTGGCGGCAAGAATCCTGCAGTGGTGATGAATGACGTTGAAGACCTGGATCTGGTCGCCAGCCACGTCGTCAATGGCGCATTCTGGAACATGGGCGAAAACTGCTCGGCTTCCTCGCGCTTGATCGTGCATGCGGACATCAAGGACGAGTTGTTGAAGCGCATCGGCGTGCAGATGCGCGAATGGAAAATGGGCAATCCACTGGATCCGGACAATCGCCTTGGTGCCATGGTCAGCAAAGCGCATTTCGAGAAGGTTCGTTCCTACCTCGAGCAAGCGGCCGTCGAGAAACTGGACGTTGTGTTTGGCGGCAACACCGAGCGCGATATCTTTGTCGAGCCTACCGTTGTCGATGGCGTAGGTGTCGACAGCCGACTGTTCCAGGAAGAGATCTTCGGCCCTGTATTGGCGGTCACTACGTTCAACACCGTTGACGAAGCCATCGCTCTGGCCAATGACTCGGTGTATGGCCTGGCGGCATCGGTGTACACCGACAACCTGCGCAACGCCATCAAGCTCTCGCGCGAAATTCGCGCGGGGATTGTGACGGTCAACTGCTTCGGTGAGGGTGATGCTTCCACGCCGTTTGGTGGATACAAGGAGTCCGGGTTTGGCGGGCGCGACAAGTCAATCTGGGCCCACGATCAGTACACCGAAATCAAGACCATCTGGATCGACGTCTCTGAGCGGTAATCTACCGAACGGATGACAGCGGTATGCACACTCATCCCGAATACCACGAATGTCGGGATGAGTGCTGCATCAAGCAATGGCAAAAAAACTGATAATGGCGACACTTGGATTTTCCAGCTTTCCAGCTTTCCAGCATTCATTGCCTTATTGGATGTTGCAATATTTCGCGATCGCATCCGTTTTTCAGAATCGTTTTTGCTGATTCTCGTCACATTGGGTTTAATCCTTGTAACGCATTCATTCGGTCTCGGCAATCAGGGCACCCTAGCGCTTCTATGGGGATTAGGGGCCGGTCTTGTCTTTGCTTTGCTAGCCCTGTTTGGTGGAGAAGATCGCCGGCATCTGGAGATGCTTGTAGATGGCGAGAAACCTCAAGCCGAAGGTAAAAATCAACGCAATCCAGCCGGCGATCCAGATCGAGGGGAATACGTTGCGCAGCAGAACATAGAGCGTGCATCCCAGCAAAATTGGCGTGGCATAAATGTCACGTGACATCAGCAGTGAGACTCTTCCGGCCAGGACATCCCGCGCGATGCCGCCTCCAATACTGGTCAGCACTCCCATCATCACTGCCAATGGCGCTGCGAGATGTAATGCCAGGACTTTCTCGGTAGCGGCCAGTCCGAACAGCGCTGCAGCTAACCCATCGAGATAAAGCAACAGACGGTAACGCTGTTGTAGTCTTTGGGTCAGAAAAAACGCCAGGAGTGCTGCAAGCAAAGCGGCCCAAATGTAATTGAAGTCGGCAATCCAGAAGATCGGAAGATCCAGTAACAGATCGCGCAGGGTACCGCCGCCAATAGCCGTGATGATTCCGAGCACCACAGCACCAAACAAATCGACATCGGCTTTCTTGATGGCCAGCACACCTGTGATGGAAAACACCGCAATACCCAGCATTTCTTGAAGATAAAGCATCTTGTATTCCCTTCTCAGGTGACCCGGCGGTAGAACCGCGTTGATGAGTAAGACAATGCGAATTTCGACTTCGTTACATATAACAATAACTGAACTTTTAAAGGGCGTCTTTCTAAACTAGTGCCTTAGTGCAGGAAGTTTTTTATTGATGCGCTGGCGAGGCGTTGTGTCGCAAACAGATAAGCGAATGACGTACCCAGTCGATTCGGCGACTCAGGGCAAGCCGTAGCATCGTGGCCGTCATAAGGATTTGCATTGTGATGATTCTTAAAATTACAAGAGGTGCATTATGCATGACTATAAAACCCCAGATTTTTAAATCTCGTTCTTTCCAGCCTGACCCTCACGTTCCACAGCATTAGAAATACGCTGTTCTCAAAGTTCAGAGTTGATACTTGCAAACATATTTGCAAGTCACTGAATTGCGGCAGCTCGCCTCCAAAAAAATAACAAGGGCTCACTAATGTCAACTAACAGCAAACTAACAACGGATGACAATCTGGCCGCTGGCTTCAAACAGCGGCATGTCACCATGCTTTCCATTGCCGGCATCATCGGCGCGGGGCTTTTTATCGGCTCGGGCCACGCCATCGCGGCAGCCGGGCCATCAGCGATCGTCGCCTACGCCTTGGCGGGGCTGCTGGTGGTACTGGTGATGCGAATGCTCGGCGAGATGGCGGTCGCCAGTCCCGATACGGGCTCGTTTTCCACCTATGCCGACCGCGCCATCGGTCCCTGGGCCGGCTTTACCATTGGTTGGTTGTATTGGTGGTTCTGGGTGTTGGTGATTCCGCTTGAAGCCATTGCCGCTGGCGTTGTGCTCAACAGCTGGTTCCCTCAGGTCGAAACATGGGTGTTCGCGGTAGGCGTAACCGCTTTGCTCACCCTGACGAACCTCTTCAGCGTCGCCAAATACGGCGAATTCGAGTTCTGGTTCGCCATGGTCAAGGTGATAGCCATCGTCTCCTTCATTGCGCTTGGAGCCTGTGCCATTGCTGGGGTTTTACCCGGTCGGGAAGTCAGCGGTGTCAGTCGTCTAGTGACTGAGTTCGGCGGCTTCATGCCCAACGGTTGGGAAGCCATCATCGGCGCGTTGCTGACCACCATGTTCAGTTTCGTCGGCACGGAAGCGGTCACTATCGCTGCAGCGGAATCGAAGGATCCGGCTAAAAATATCGCCCGGGCGACCAAGTCGGTCATCTGGCGAATCTGCATTTTCTACCTGCTCTCGATTTTTGTGATCATTTCCGTGGTGCCATGGAATGACCCGTTGCTGCCAGTGCAAGGGTCGTATCAGCGAGCGTTGGAGATCATGAATGTACCCTTCGCGAAAACCATCGTTGATATTGTGGTGTTGTTTGCCGTTGCCAGTTGCTTGAACTCCGCGATCTACATCTCCTCCCGAATGGTCTACTCGCTGAGCAAGCGTAATGAAGCGCCTGGCTTTCTACAGCGCACGTCATCGGCCGGCGTACCGCGGGGTGCCGTGATCGCCAGTACGGTAATCGGTATCGCCACAACAGCATTGAATTTCTTTGCACCGTCGCAGGTGTTCGCGTTCCTGCTCGCCAGTTCCGGTGCCATTGCCCTGCTGGTGTATCTGGTGATTGCGTTCTCACAATTGCGCATGCGAGCGAAGCTGGAAAAATCCAGTGCCCGGATCGAATTCAAGATGTGGTTGTTCCCTTGGCTGACGTGGCTGGTCATCGGTTTTATCGTTTTCGCCTTGGGCGTCATGGTCGCGATGCCCGCGCACCGTAGCGAGGTGCTTTCTACCGGGGCCTTGACGATCGTGATCATCGCATTGGGGCTGATGAATACTCGTCGTCACGCCCAAAAGACGGCCTGGTCGTCCGCTTGAGCAAAGTCGTAATTCATTAGAGATTGAACCCCCCTGATCGAGCAGCGACGGCAAGCCAGTCGTCGCTGCTCGATATCTTTCAGTACTAAAAAACAAGTAAAAACAATAGGTTGAAGTCTTGTATATCGGTCGATATATGGACGTGTCCTGTCGCTGGCACTTAGCTTGAAATCGCAAACTTCACTTCGATTTCAATAAGGAAAACCAAAAATGGGTCGACTGGTAGGCAAAGTAGCGTTGATCAGTGGTGGGGCAGGGGGTTGTGGCCTGGCCGTTTCGGAATTGTTTGCCAGGGAGGGCGCGAAGGTCGCGATCCTGGATCTGCCAACCAGCCAGGGCGAAGCGGTCGCCGCGCGGATTAACGCGGCTGGCGGCGTAGCCTGTTTCCTGCCTGCGGATGTGTCGGTGGCCGATCAGGTCAATCGCGCTGTCAGGCAAGCCGAGGAGCGCTTTGGCGCCATTACGGTGTTGATGAACCATGCCGGGACGATTTCCGCCGGGCCGTTCCTGGAAACCAGCGAGGCCGACTGGGATCGCCTGATGAGCATCAACGTCAAGAGCATGTTCCTCGTCACCAAGGCTGTCCTGCCGGGGATGATCGAGTCGGGCGGTGGCAGCATCATCTGCACCTCTTCTATCTCCGGTGTGGTCGGTACGCCCATGGAAGTCTTGTACTGCACCACCAAAGGGGCCTGCCATATGTTCTCGCGGGCCATCTCGGTCGAGTACCGCGATCGAAACATTCGCAGCAATGCCATTTGCCCTGGGTTTATCAGTACCGCCCATGGCCAGCGCGAGCTTGATCTGCTTCGCCGGTTTGGCGTGGACGCTAGCGACGAGGCAATCGGGGCGATGCAGGGGCGTCTGTGTGAGCCCGGCGAGGTGGCATCTGCGGCTCTGTTCCTGGCCAGCGATGATTCAAGCTTCGTCAACGGCACGCATCTTTTCGTCGATAACGGATACACCGCGCTCTGAGCCGGAACACTGACCACCAATAATAAATTCGTTTGCACCTGAATTCTGCCAAACAAAAACTCTTAAATAGCAGAGGCAGCAATGGAACATATAGGTACGTATGTCATTTATATCATCATGGTGTGCGCCGTTATTGGCGGCATAGCCTCCATCGTCAATGCAGAGTCCGAACTCGGAAAGGAATTCAACGCAGGTATCCACAGCATTGGACCGATCTTCCTGCCTGTGGCAGGGATCATGGCCGCCATCCCCTTCATCTCCAGTTTCATAAGCCAGGTCCTGGCTCCGATGTTTCTCGCCATGGGCGCGGATGCGGGTATCGCCGGGCCGATATTCATCGCCTCTGATCTGGGTGGGTATCAATTGGCTCATGCCCTGTCCCAAAGCCCCGAAGGCTGGATCCTGGGGCTGATAACCGGGTTCCAGTCCGGCTCGACCGTGATCTTCGTCATCCCCGTTGGCCTTGCGATGCTCAACAAGGCCGATCACAAGTACATGGCGCTGGGCATCATGGCGGGCCTGCTGAGCATTCCGATCAGCATCATCATTATTGCAATGGGCATGCAGTTTCTTGGACTGGGTGTAAGGCCGGACATTGCCACGGCGGGCGAGGCCACTCAGGCATTGCATTTCAATCTTGGCATGCTGGTTCAGAACCTGATGCCGTTGATTCTGTTCTGCGGTGCACTGGCCGCCGCATTGCGCTACTTCCCGAACCTGATGGTGCTGTTGTTCTTGAGGCTTGGTCAGGTCGTATACGGTGTCGTGACCCTGGTATTGGTGGCCTCGATCGTCGAGTACTTCACCTCGTTCTTCAGTTCGGTATTCGGCACTTGGGGTTTCGCCCCCATCATTGCCGACAAGGAAGATCAATTCCGGGCGCTCGAAATCGCAGGTTATGTCGGCATCATGTTGTGCGGTGCCTTCCCGATGGTCTACCTGATCAAGCGTTTCCTTTCAAAGCCCATAGAGAAAGTGGCCGCTGTATTGGGGCTTTCTCCTATGGGCGCGGCAGGTCTGCTCGCGGCTTCGGCTAACATACTGGCGATGTTCCGCTTGGTGGCCGATATGCCGCCAAAGGACAAAGTACTGGTGATTGCCTTTTCCGTTTGTGCAGCGTTCACCTTTGGCGACCATCTGGCTTACTCCGCCAACTTCCAGCCTTCGCTCATTCTTCCCCTGATCATCGGCAAACTCAGCGGCGGCCTGATCGGCATGATGCTTGCCTATTGGCTTGCGGTGCCCAAGGCGCTGGAACTGGGCGAGAAGGACATCAAGGAGAGTGGACTCGGCGCTGCCCCTGAGTTGACCTGAGACCTGCGGTTCCCGGGTTGAGCTCGAAGTCACGCACGATGGCCTGGCATGCTGTCGTGCGTTTACATTTGCGCCATTGGGAAGTTCCATTTTTGCAGAACAAGTGTGGTCAATATGAAAGCCAGTGACGCGAAAATGCTCTCAACCCTGATCAGTGCCGTGGGCTCGGAGCGGATGGGCGCGTCCATTGATTCAGCGCTGAGAAGTATCCTGGGCTTCGATATGAGCTGCGGCTATCTGTTCCGCTTCAATCACCCGCCCATCCTGATACACAACGGGTACAACAAGTCGGTGCCGGAGAAAACGCTGAATGCCTACATTCGAGGCGGCTACCTGCTAGACCCGTTCTATGTCGCTTGCATCAATAATCATCCAGCCGGCCTCTGGCGGATGAGGGATTTGGCACCCGACAGTTTCTTTTCTTCGGGGTTTTCAATCTCCAAGGATCTGCATCCCTGCGTGTCGTCCGAGCATGGCACGCTGATAGAAGAAATTGGCTTCATCATTCCCGTCCAGGCACGAGTCGCCATCGTTTATTCGATGATGAGGAACCTCAGGAATGGAGCCTTCCTGACCGGGGAAATGAATGCGCTGGAAACACTGGCACCGGTTATCAATTCGTTGCTGGAACTGCATTGCCGGCTCAAGCACAGCGATTTTTACATGGGCTCGGAAAGTACAGAGGCAAGATCCGAAGATGCGTTCGTTCACATCCTCCAGGGACAGCTTACGGAGACCCAGCGCTATATCGCGAAACTGATCCTGCAAGGCCATAGCAATACGTCGATTGCCGCCGTGCTGAACATATCGGAAGGCACCGTGAAGGTTCACAAGCACAATATTTACCAGCGCCTCGATATTTCCACGAACGCCGAGCTTTTTCGGCGGTTCATCAACTATCTGACGGGGCCACTCTGAAAAAACAGTGGTTGTTTCCCGATTGCGGACAAGGAGCTTTCAATGTGCATCCTGTACATGGCAGACCCGGCCGATGCGCAGAAGTGGCGTGATTGCCTGTCATCGATGGCGCCTGAACTGGAGTTCCGCGAATGGCCTGATGCAGGTAACCCGGCAGAGGTGCGTTACCTCCTGGCCTGGGAGCCTCTCCCCAAATTTGCTGATCAGTTTTGCAATCTTCGAGTCCTTTACGCTGCGGGGGCTGGCGTCGATCAGTTCGATCTGGCCGGTTTGGCGGCAGGGGTCTCGCTCGTCCGACTGGTTGATGATTCGATGGCCGGCATCATGGCCGAGTATGTTTTGTTTGCCGTCCTTGCCCTGCATCGAGACATCCTCGCGTATCAGCAGGATCAACGCGAAGGACGCTGGCAACCCAGGCCAATCGTGCTTGCTTCGCAGCGGCGAGTTGGCGTCATGGGGCTTGGTAATCTGGGGCGAGCTGCGCTTGTTCGTCTTCAACCATTGGGATTTCAACTCAGTGGCTGGAATCGCTCCTTGAAGGATGTTCCTGGAGGGCGTTGTTATGTCGGACCTGGGCAACTGGATGAGTTTTTAGCTCAGTGCGACATCGTTGTGAACATGTTGCCGCTGACCCCCGAAACAAAGGGCATACTCAATGCTGCAACGCTAGCTCGACTGCCTCAGGGAGCGGGGCTGATCAACGTGGGGCGTGGTGCCCACCTGGTTGAGCAAGATCTGCTTGCAGCGCTCAATGAAGGTCGCGTGGGAGGCGCAGTGCTGGACGTCCTGGCACAGGAACCTGCGTCCCCGGGCAACCCTTTTTGGAAACACCCTCGAGTACTGTTGACCCCGCACATCGCGAGTGATGTGCAGATTGAAGGGGGTGTGGCAGTGATCGTCGAGAACCTTCAGAGAGAGCGAGAGGGTAGACCATTCTTGAATGAGGTTGATCGTTTCAAGGGTTATTAGAGTCCCGTTTTTCAAGGACAAACGCTACGGTTGGCCTGTTGCAATCGCTCCATATCTGCACGAAAACATTCACCCGAAGTCTCAAGCCCCCTGGTTCTTTTGAACCTGGGGGCTTTGTTATTCATCGGTCATGCATGATCGGGAGTTGCTTCGCCGCGGACCTAACGGATACCGGCACCCGCCATGGA
>RCUT01000473.1_pt1 | contig 20798 bp, 16 predicted proteins | sample 2166171 | NCBI WGS metagenome assembly RCUT01 (sample SAMN09932757, study PRJNA488358) | compost metagenome | isolation source: compost soil in 4-hydroxybenzoic | place: Germany: Experimental Botanical Garden
CGGTGTATGCCACCAGCCATGGCTTTGCCGTGGGCGTGGCGGCGCTGATGGTGACCGTGGTGTTTGCCGGTGACATGTTGTTCCAGTTGCCGCTTGGCTGGTTGGCCGACCGGGTGGAGCGCACCGGGCTGCACCTGGTATGCGGGCTGCTGGCGATGGCGATCGGTATCGGCCTGCCCTGGCTGCTGAACCTGACCTGGCTGCTGTGGCCGCTGCTGGTGCTGCTGGGCGCCGTGGCAGGGGGCATCTATACCCTGGCGCTGGTGCTGATCGGCCAGCGCTTCAAGGGGCAGGACCTGGTTACCGCCAATGCCAGCGTGGGCTTGCTGTGGGGTGTGGGTAGCCTGGTCGGGCCGCTGGTCAGCGGTGCGGCGATGGATGTGGCGCCGCATGGTCTGCCCATCGCGCTGGCGCTGATGGCCGGGTTGTTCGTGTGCTTTGCCCGGCAGTCGTACCGGCGCGCGGGGCGGTTGCGGGCGGTGGCGGACTGAGGTCCTCCAGGGCTGCGCGGTCCCTGTAGGAGCGGCCTTGTGTCGCGATAGGGCTGCAAGGCAGCCCCCGGGACTCAGCAGCGCCGCAGATATCGCCGGGGCCGCTTTGCAGCCCTATCGCGACACAAGGCCGCTCCTACAGGAATGGTGCCAGCCGGTCAGGCAAATGCCTGTCAGAAACTCCCGCGCAAGGTCACCGACACATTACGCGGCTCCCCCCAGTAGTACCCCGTCGCCGTGGTACCGATCTGCCGGTAGTACTTCTTGTCGAAGATGTTGTTGGCGTTCAGTTGCACTGAGTAGTTGTCGTTGATGCGATAACCGAGCATGCCGTTGTACACCGCATACCCCGCCTGGGTCGCCTTGGCCGTGCCGCTTTCGGAATAGATATCGCTCTGCGCCTGTACGCCGCCGCCAATGGTCCAGGCATCCAGCGTGCCCGGCAGGCGGTAACTGGTGAACAGCCGCAGCATGTGCTCCGGGTCGGTGGTGCGGATCGCGTTGCCATTGGTGGCTGCCGAGTTCTTCAGGTATTCGGTGGTGTTGTAGGTGTAGCCACCGGTGACCTGCCAGCCCGGCAGCACTTCGCCGGAAATCTCCAGGTCGATGCCCTCGCTGCGGCTCTTGCCCGAGGCGATCTTGCAGCGGCCGGTGGTGCCGTTGCAGCCGATCTCCGTGGACATGTCATCCACCGGCGTACCCACCTGGTTGATACGGAAAAACGCCAGGCTGGTGTTCAACCGGCCATCGTAGAACTCGCCCTTGATGCCCGTTTCGTAGGCTTCGCCGATGATCGGGTCGAGCACCGAGTTGTTCTTGTCCACCACTGTCTGCGGGCTGAATATCTCGGTGTAGCTGGCATACACGCTGAAGTTGTCATTCAGGTCGTAGATCAGCGCCGCGTACGGCACGATCTTCTCGTCGACGCTGAACTTGCCGTTGGCACCGGTGTTGTTTTCCTGCTCGTAGTCGTACCAGTTGGCCCGCGCGCCGATGATCGCGGTCAGCGGTTCGGCCAGCGAAATGCGCCAGGTAGCGTGCGCCGCTTGCTGGGTGGTACGGGTGCGCACCGGGTGTGCGGTGATGTCGATGTCCGGCTCGGGCAGGCTGGTTTTCGGGTCCCAGTAGCGGATGTCGTACAGCCCGGAAATCACCCGGTTGGTGGCCGAAGCGTAGGAGTCGTTGCGAATCCGTTCGACGCCGACCATCAGCTCGTGGGTGCGGCCAAACAGGTCGAACGGGCCGTTGAGGGTGGCGCTCAGGTTGTTCTGCAGGCTCTCGCCGCCGTCGCCTTCGGTAACCTGGTATCGCATCAGGTACGGGTTGCCGGTGGGGTTCAGGTTGGCCGGTGCGCGCTCCATGTAGGTTTGCTTGAAGCCATGGTCGTCCAGCTCGAAGTGGGTACGCAGGGCCATCAGCTTCAGGGTCCAGTCGTTGTCGAAGCGGTGTTCCAGTTCGGCAAAGGTGTTCAGGTTGCTGCGGTCCCAGCGGTTCCAGTCGGCGCCCAGGTAGGTGCTGCGGCCGAAGGGCAGGGGGGCGCCGGTGGCGTCGGCGGGCAGGTTGCCCCAGGCGCCGGTGGCGTCGAGCTTGGTCCACTCGACACCGGTGGTCAGCGTGGTGCTGTCGTCCAGGTCGAAGGCCAGCGAGCCGCCGAACGCTTCCTTGCGCTCCATGCGCGAGTCCTGGAACAGGTCGCGGTCGTCATGCACGGCGATCACCCGCCCGCGCACGTTGCCGGTTTCGGTCAGCGGGCCGGAGATATCGGCCACGTAGCGCTGGGCATTCCACGAGCCCAGGGTCACGCTGCCCGTAGCCTGGAAGTCATGGGTCGGGCGCTTGCGCACCAGGTTCACCGTACCCGACGGGTTGCCGGCGCCACGCAGCATGCCGGTGGCGCCGCGCAGCACTTCGGCGCGGTCGATGAACGCCGAGTCGGTCTGGATGAACGAACCGCCACCGCTGCTCTGCACCACGGTGGCGCCGTCGTACTGGATGGCATCGATGGCAAAGCCACGCGAGTAGTACTGCACCCTCTCGCTGTCGGTGTAGTTGACCACCACGCCGGGTGTCTGCTCCAGCAGGTTGGTCAGGTTGGTGATGTTCTGGTCATCGATGCGCTGGCGGGTTATCACACTGACCGATTGCGGGGTATGGCGCAGGGTTTGCGGCATCTTGCCGATGGTCACTTCGCCGGTAGTGTAGGAGCCGGTGTGCTCGGTGGTTTCGCCCAGGCGGTCGCTGGAAATGCTGGTCGCGCCCAGCTCAAGGGCGTTTCCCACATCCAGCGCCGGGATCAGCAGGAAGCTGGTTGCGCTTTCCTGCTGGACCTGCACGTTGCTGCCCTGCAACAGGATCGATAGCGCCCCTGCACTGTCATGCCGGCCCTGCACGCCGCGGGTGGTCTTGCCCTGCAGGCTGTTCGCGTCGAACGACAGGCTCAGGCCGCCCTGGCGGGCCAACTGGTCCAGCGCCGGGGCCAGCGGGCCGGCCGGGATGTTCCAGTCGGTCTGCTGGCTCTGGCTGGCCACTGCAGCCTGGGCCATGGCCGGGAAGGCACCGCCAGCTGCCAGGCCAAGGCCGAACACGGCCGCGCGCACGGCACGGCGCAGCCTGTCGTTGCGAGGGGAACACGGGGCAATCATGAAGCGCTCCTGAAGGTTGTGAAGACCACTTTTCGGGTTTTGTTCCTTCAGGCCGGACGGGAATGAGATTCCACCTCATTTATTTTCGGAAATTTTTCAGGCCGCACCGATGCTCACCCAATAACGCGTGCGGTAGTCGACCCGCACCGGCAGGCTGCGGGTGAGCAGCTGCAGGATCTGCCCGGTGTCGGCCAACTGGTAGGTACCGGACACCTTCAGGTCTGCCACTTCCGGGGCACAGCGCAGCAGGCCCGGGCGGTAACGCGCCAGCTCGGCGATGAACTCGCCCAGCGGCATCTGCTGCACGCTGAGCACGCCGTCGGTCCAGCCCCAGGGGTCGCTGTGCAGCGTCACCGCCTGGAAGCTGCCGCTGGCCCACACCTGCAAGGTTTCGCCTGGCAGCACCCGACGTGGCGAGGCCGAGGTGGGGAACAGCGTGACGTCGCCCCGGCGTACCGCCAGCAACAGGCCTTGGTCGTTCTCGCGCAGCAGCAGTTGGCCGTCGAGGGTGGCCAGTTGGCCAACGCGGGTGTCGATGCGGAACGGGCGGTTATCGTTGGGGTTGCTGTCCAGGCTCACCTCGCCACGCACCAGTTGCAGCCGGCGCTGCTCGGCGCTGTAACGCAGGTCGATGGCGCTGGCGGTGTTGAGCTGGATGCGGCTGCCATCGCTGCCTTGCAGCTGGCGGCGTTCGCCGGTGGCAGTGCTGCTGTCGGCCAGCAGCTGGGGTATGCCCAGCGGTTCGCGCGCGGCCCAGCCCAGGCTGCCGCCCACGGCCAGCACGGCCAGCAACTTGAGGTGGTCGCGGCGGCTGATGCCCTGGCGCTGGCTGCTATCCAGAGTGCGGCGGCTCAGGCCCTTGGGCAGCCCGGCCAGTTCGTCACTGAGGTGGCTGACCCGCTGCCAGGCCAAGGGGTTGTGCGGATGGCTGGCCAGCCAGTGCTGGAACTGCTGCTCGGTACGCGGGCAGGGGCTGTCGAAGCGCAACTTCACCAGCCAGTCGATGGCCTGGTCGACCTGCGCCTGCGCGGGCGCGCTGTCAGGCGTCGGCATAGCGCAACCGGTAGCAGACGCCCAGGGCCTTGGCCAGGTCCCGCTCGACGGTGGCCCGCGACACACCCAGGCGCAGGGCGATCTGCACGATGCTCAAACCATCAAGCTGAGCCAGCAGGAAAGCCTGGCGGGCACGCGGTTTCAGCTGGTGCAGGGCACGGTCGAGGCGCGCCAGGGTATCAAGGATGACCAGTCGATCTTCTTCGCTGGGCACTTCGCCTTCGGGCAGGTGAGCCAGGCTTTCCTGGTAGGCCCGTTCCAGCGCGCGGCGGCGGAACTGGTCGATCATCAGGCCACGGGCGATGCTGCTGAGGTAGGCGCGTGGCTCCTTCAGCGGCGAAAGCTGGCGGGCCCGCAACAGCCGCACGAAGGTATCCTGGGCCAGGTCGGCGGCGTGCTCGCTGCAACCGACCCGGCTGCGTAGCCAGCCGCTAAGCCAACTGTGGTGGGCCTGGTAGAGCAGAGCGACCTCGGTCGGCTTGAGCGTGTCGTTGATCTGCATCTTGGCGAAGGCCCGGTCCTGTGGATACATGCGATTGTGAATAGTTCTCAATTCTATGCGGGGTCGATGGCGCGGAGCAATGGCACGCCAGGAATTAGCCGCGCAAGAACCGGCGTTTGCCCGATGAACGGCTGCGCTAAGCTGGACCTGCAATCGACTTGATGGAGGTGCCATGATGCTGGCCGACCTTTCGCCTGACGCGTACCGCGAGGCCACCGAATACCTGGCGGCGCTCGACCCGGACTGGTCGCGGCATATCGCGGCGACCGGGCCTTGCCTGCACCAGGCTACGCCGGGGCGTGAGCCTTACGAGGTGTTGGTACGGGCGATTGCCTACCAGCAATTGCATGCCCGTGCTGCCGAGGCAATTCTTGGGCGCTTGCTGGCGTTGTTCCCGGGGGCTGCGTTCCCAGGGCCGGAGCAGTTGTTGGCGGTTACACCGGAAACCATGCGCGCCTGTGGTTTTTCCGCGAGCAAGATGGCGACGATCCAGGGTATTGCCCAGGGCCGGCTGGATGGCCTGGTGCCGAGCCGGGAAGAGGCACTGGCCATGGCTGACGAGGCGTTGATCGAACGGCTGGTGGCATTGCGCGGGGTAGGGCGGTGGACGGTGGAGATGTTGCTGATCTACAGCCTGGCGCGTTCGGACGTTCTGCCGGTCGACGATTTTGGCGTGCGCGAGGGGTATCGGCGGCTGAAGGGGCTGGACAAGGCGCCGACGCCTGCGCAAATGCGTTCGCTGGGTGGCGGCTGGCGGCCATACCGTACCGTGGCGGCCTGGTACCTGTGGCGGGCCTGAGGTTTTGCACTGCCTGTGCCGGCCCTTTCGCGGGCAAGCCCGCTCCCACAGGGATTTCCACAGCCTGGAAGGTCTATGCAGTACCTGTGGGAGCGGGTTTACCCGCGAAAGGGCCGGCACAGCCAACAACCTATCTGGAAGTTGTAGGTGAACCGGCCTCAAAAGCAGGGCACAACATCCGAAACCGACACGGTCCCTGTGGGAGCGGGCAAGCCCGCGAAAAGGCCGGTACAGGCGACAACTTATCTGGAAGCTGACCGATGAACCCCTACACCACCCCCGACCAACGCTGGCAAGCCGTAGAATCCCGCGACACTACCGCCACCGGCCACTTCGTCTACGCCGTGCGCACCACCGGCATCTACTGCCACCCCGGCTGCAAATCGCGCCTCGCCAAGCGAACCAACGTCGAGTTCTACGACACCCCAGCCGCCGCCGAAGCCGCCGGCTACCGCGCCTGCAAACGTTGCACCGCCACCACCACCACCACCACCAGCGCCACCCGCCACAGCCAGCTGGTCACCCGCGCCTGCCGGCTGATCGAAGCCAGCGACCCCGCGCCCAGCCTCGATCAACTCAGCGCCCAACTGGCCGTCAGCCCTTTCCACCTGCATCGCCTGTTCAAGGCCGAAACCGGCCTCACCCCCAAGGCCTACGCCACCGCTTTCCGTGCCCGGCGCCTGCGCGCGCACCTGGAAGATGGCCAGCGCTCTGTCACCGATGCCATCTATGACGCCGGCTACAACTCCAACAGCCGTTTCTACGAAAGCGCCGACCAGCGCCTGGGCATGCGCCCGCGGCAATACCGCGCCGGCGGCGCCGGGGCAACCATCCACTTCGCCCTCGGCCAGTGCTCTCTGGGCGCGATCCTGGTGGCCCAGAGCGAGAAGGGCATTTGCGCGATCCTGCTGGGCGACGACCCCGAGGCCCTGCTGCGCGACCTGCAGGACCAGTTCCCCAAGGCCCACCTGGTCGGTGGCGACAGTGCCTACGAACGGTTGGTCGCCGAGGTGGTGGGCTTCGTCGAAGCCCCGGCGCTGGGCCTGGCCTTGCCCCTGGATGTGCAAGGCACTGCGTTCCAGGAGCGGGTGTGGCAGGCCCTGCGCGAGGTGCCGGCCGGCAGCCGGGTCAGCTACACCGACATCGCCGAGCGCATCGGCGCGCCCAAGGCGGTGCGCGCGGTGGCCATGGCCTGCGCGGCCAACCACATCGCCGTGGCCATCCCCTGCCATCGGGTGGTGCGCCGGGATGGTGACATCAGCGGCTACCGTTGGGGTGTCGAGCGCAAACAGCAACTGCTCAATCGAGAAACGGCACTCTCCTGATCGGCTGAAGCCGCGTAGAATCCCCCGCCAAATCGAATTGTAAAGAGGAATATTCGATGAGGCGTGTCAGCCTTGCCCGTTATTGCCCAGGCCTGATGGTTTTCATGGCCCTGATGCTGGCCATTGCCAGCCCGGCCTGGTCGGCCCCGGCCACACCCTTGTCCAATCTGGCGGTTGCCGAAGCGAACGAGCTGGATGAAAACGCCAGCATCGAGCAGTTGAGCGATCGACTGGACCAGATCCGCCAAGGTGTCACCAGCGAGGCCAACGACGATCTGCTGTCGCAACTGCGCCTGGGCGCCATGCAGGTGCAGCGCCAGGCCGATGCGTTAAGTGCCCTGCGCACCACGGATGTGGAGAAAGTCGACGACAAGCTCAAGGTCATCGGCCCGGTCCAGCCGGACGAGGCCGCCACCCTGACCCAGCAGCGCAAGGAGCTGGAGGCCGAGAAGAAGGCCTTGGTAACCCAACGGGACCAGGCGACCAAGCTGACCCAGTCGGCCCGCGACCTGTCCACGCAAATCGTCAACCTGCGCCGCAGCCAGTTCAACTCGCAGATCACCAGCCGCGCGGCCTCGCCGCTGAGCCCGGCGTTCTGGCAGAGCATCATTCGCCCCACCCAGGACGATGTGGCACGCCTGCGCGACCTGCGTGGCGAGACGGCCGATGCCATCGGCAGTGCCTTCAGCGCCGAAAATCGCTGGCTGTTCATTACCAGCCTGGTGGCGGCAATCCTGGTCTGGACCTTGGTGCGCCGCGTGCTCGAGCGCCTGCTGGCCGATGCCATGGTCAGCTGGCTACCCGAAGGCCGCCTGCGCCGCAGCGCGTTGGCGCTGGGCGTGAGCCTGGCAACCCTGGGTACCATCGCCGGTTCGGTCTCGCTGCTGCGATGGGGGCTGGAGAGCAGCGCCGAGCTGGGCGCCGATATCGCCAGCCTGGCCAACCATGTACTTGCCCTGGTGGTGTTCAGCGCCTTCATCACCGGCCTGGGCCGCGCCATGCTGATGCTGCAACGCCCGTCCTGGCGCCTGCCGCCGATTCACGACGAAGTGGCCAGCGCCCTGGGCTGGTTCCCCAAGGTGCTGGCGTTGGCGCTGATGGTCATGATGACCATGGAACGCATCAACAGCGTGATCGGTGCCAGCCTGGCGCTGACCGTGGCGGTCAACGGCCTGACCGCGCTGGTAGTGGCGGTCACCTTCGCCGGTGCGCTGCTGCGTTACCGCCGCACCCTGCGCAAGCATGACCTGGAGCGCCCAACGGGCCTGGCCGGGCTGATCCCGTTCGTGATGGTGATCTGGCTGACGCTGATCCTGCTGGCCCTGCTCGCCGGTTACCTGACACTCGCCTACTTCCTCACCGCCAAGCTGCTGTGGGTCAGCCTGGTGATCACCTGTGCCTACCTGCTGACCACGTTCTTTGGCGACCTCTGCGAAACCTTGCTGTCGCCCCGCCAACCCGGCGGCCTGGCGCTGGCCTCGACCCTGGGCCTGGCGCCGCGTCACCAGGCGCAGGCCAGCACCATCCTGGCCGGCATCGGCCGCACCGTGGTGCTGTTCCTGGCGCTGTTGCTGGCATTGATGCCATCGGGCACCAGCCCCAGCGAGCTGCTGCTGAGCCTGGGTGATTGGGACGAGACCGGCGGCAAGCTGCTGGGCAACATGAACATTGTCCCCCAGGACATCCTGTTGGCGGTGGTGATGTTCCTCGGCGGCCTGTTCGCCATCCGCGTGGTCAAGCGCTGGCTGAGCGATCGCCTGCTGCCGGAAACCGACATGGACGCCGGCATGCGTGCCTCGCTGGTGACCCTGGTGGGTTACCTGGGCTTCCTGTTCCTGGCCATGTTGGTGATGTCGACCCTGCGCATCAACCTCACCAGCCTGACCTGGGTGGTCAGTGCCCTGTCGGTGGGTATCGGTTTCGGCTTGCAGCAGATCGTGCAGAACTTCATCTCCGGCCTGATCCTGCTGACCGAGCGCCCGGTCAAGGTGGGCGACTGGGTCAGCCTGGCGGGCGTCGAGGGCGACATTCGCCGTATCAACGTGCGCGCCACCGAGATCCAGATGTCCGACCGCTCGACGGTTATCGTGCCCAACTCGCAGTTCATCTCGCAGAACGTGCGCAACGTGACCATGGGCAATGCCCTTGGCGTGGTCGGCATTACCCTGACCATGCCGCTGGAGACCGATGCCAACCGCGTGCGTGAACTGCTGCTGGCGGCTTACCAGGAGCACGAGGCGATTCTGGATGCGCCGGCCACCTCGGTCACCTTCAAGGACCTGACCAGCAGCGGCATGGTGATAGGTGTGAGTGGTTACGTGGCGGGGCCGCGGCAGGTGTCCGGTACGCGCAGTGACCTGTTGTTCACCATTCTTGGGCGCCTGCGTGATGAAGGTATTGCCCTGTCGTCGCCGCAGAGCATGGTGTTGGTGCAAGAGAATGCACGGCCGGCTGACGAGCCGGTGTGAGCATCGGGGGCTGCGTTGCAGCCCATCGCGACACAAGGCCGCTCCTACAGGAAATGTGCAGTCCCTGTAGGAGCGGCCTTGTGTCGCGATAGGGGCGCAAGGCGCCCCCAAACCTCAATGCTGCTTGGCCTGCCTGATCCTCAGCAAAATCACCAGCAACACCAACAGCACAGGCGGCGCCATGGCCAACAGCCCATCCCGCGCCGTCAGCCCCAACCCCAGCACATTCAGCCCGCCATACAGCAGCTTGAACAAGTTCAGCAGGTAGTAGGTGATGGCAATGATCGATAGCCCCTCCACCGCCCGTTGAATCTTCACTTGGGCATCGGCCCGGGCATTGAGGCTGCGCAGGATCTCGGCGTTTTGCTCTTCCATTTCCACCTGTACTCGCGCCTGCAACAGGTCGCCCAGGTTGGCCACATTCTTCGCCAACTGCTCCAGGCGCTGCTCGGTGGCTGCGCAGTAGCGCACGGTCGGCTTGAACCGGCGTTCGATGAACACCCCCAGGCGCTGGCAGTCGCCCACATGGCTTTCCCGCAGCTCGCCCAGGCGCTCGAACACCAGTTGCGCATAGGCTTGCGTGGCGCCGAAGCGGTGGCGGGTTTTCACCGTGCGGCTGACTACCTGGCGTGACAGGTGGGCAATGGCTTCCAGCAAGCCTTTGGAATCATGGCCATCGACCCCGGCACTGCGCTCCGAGAGGCTGACCAGGGTCTTGTCGAAGGCATCCAGCTCCTGGCTCAGTTCCTTGGCCGTAGTCAGGGTCAACGAGGCCATCATGCGGTAGGTCTCGATCTCCAGCAGGCGGCGGATCATGCGGCCCTGGCGGTAGGCATTGAGGCGACGGTTGATGAACAGGAAGCGGTTGGTGCCGTCTTCGGTCAGGCGAAAATCGCTCCACACCACCGCATCGCCACCGCCGACGCAGGAGCCGCACGGGTCCTTGAAACCATAGTGGGGCAGGTCCAGTTCCTGTTCGTCACGGACCAGCACCTGTACGGCGTTGATCACCTGCACCGCTTGCGGGGCGATAGCATCGGCCAGCACCGGCGGCAGCGTTTGCCACTCGGTGTCGGCGGCAGTGCAGGGCACCACCAGGGTCAGGGTGAAGAACTCGGTGTGCCGTTCCCACTTGAACGGATGGCCATCCAGGCGGGTGATGCCTTGGGCGGCAGCGGTGTCCAGGGCATCCGGGCAGCAGCGTTGCAGCAGTGCCGCACAGGCAGCATCGCCGCCGAGCAAGGCCAGGTGGAAGACATGCGCCGGGCCGTCGAAATACAGCGACGGGCGGGCGTGCAGTTCGTTGTGCAAGGCGGTGCGTTGAGGGTGCATGGGTGGTCCGGCCTGGTGTTGTGATTGTGGGGGTACCAGGAAGTGGGACTTTGCGGGGGGAGGGGAAAGTCACGCGGGCGCAGAGTTTTGTGTCGCCTGTGCCGGCCTCTTCGCGGGCAAGCCCGCTCCCACAGGTACGGTGCTGCCCTTCAGGCCTGCACTATCCCTGTGGGAGCGGGTTTACCCGCGAAGAGGCCGGTGAGCCCGGCATCAATTCCAGGCTTTACTCGCGGTTCAACAGCAACTGGTTGAGCGCCCGGGTCATTTGCACGTTATGCACGGTATTGACCAACAACCCGATGCCCGGTTCGCCAGCGTTGGCGCAGATGTATTCGTCGAGGGTGTCCTCAATGCCGAGCAGCAATTGCGAGACGTAACGCAGTGCCTCGGGTGAGGGCAAGTCGTTGTTGATAGTGTAGAACGGGCGGGAGCCAGGTTTTACAGGTGGATCGAGCACAAGTTTATTCATTGCGTTTCCCTAGGTCGGTCAGGAGCTACCACCCCATTCCCTCTCACAGGATCGGGTGGCAGCCGTACGCGGGGTGAGAGACCGGAGACCTAGGAACCCGGCCAGGACCAAGCCTGCCCGCGCACAGCTACCGTTGAGGTTGCAACCAGATCAGCACGGGCTCTCACACCCGGTCGCCATTTGTGACGACCCAGGGAAATTAGCCCTGATGCTCCTGTTCAACAACAGAGAAACGGCTGCGGCGCGGGTAGGATAATTCCCAAGCTACTTCCAGTTGAAGCATTTGGTTTCAGGTTGGGAAAAGTCTTACATCTGAGGGGGCCAAGGCGAGGGCTTCGCCCTCGATCGCCGGCAAGCCAGCTCCCACAGGGATGGCACATGGCTTGCCGGCGAAAGGGCCGCAAAGCGGCCCCGGAAATATCAACCCAGACACCGCGTCACATGCTTGACCGACTGGTAGGCCGACAACCCCCAAGGCCCCAGCTCACGCCCGATCCCGCTACCCTTGGTGCCACCCCACGAGGTCTCGACGAACACCGCCTGCACCGAGTTGATCCACACATGGCCAACCTCCAGCGCATCGGCCACCCGCTCGGCGCGCTCCAGGTCGGCGGAGCACACCGTAGCCACCAGCCCGAAGCGGCTATCGTTGGCCTCGGCAATCGCCTGTTCCTCGGTCGCAAAGCGACGCGCGCACAGCACCGGGCCAAAGATTTCCTCGGTCCACAGGCGGCTGTCTTTCGGCACATCGGTATACAGCGTCGGGCTGACGAACCAGCCGTCGCGGTCCAACGCCTTGCCACCGGCCAGGCACTGCAGGCCTTCTTCCCGCGCCGTGGCAAAGTAGCCGGCCACCTTCAGCCACTGCGCCTGGCTGGTCAGCGGCCCCATGTCGACCTCTTCGGTCAATGGATTACCGACCCGTAGCTGTTCCAGTGCGGCCTGCAAACGCGGCAGCAATGCATCGGCAATGCCGTCCTGCACCAGCAGCCGCGAAGTGGCCGAGCACATCTGCCCGGCGTTCCAGGTAATGCCGGCGACGATCCACTCCACCGCCTGGCCCACGTCGCAATCATCGAACACCACGATCGCCGACTTGCCGCCCAGCTCCAGCGTCACCGGCCGGCACTGCGCCGAAGCGCTGCGCATTACCTGGCTGCCGACACTATTGCTGCCGGTGAACGACAGCTTGTCCAGGCCATTGTGGTTGCTCAGTGCAGCGCCGGTTTCGGCCTTGCCGTTGACGATGTTCAGCACCCCGGCTGGCAGCTCCAGGGCATCGGCGATCTGGCCGTAGGCCTGTTCGATCAGCGGGGTGACTTCCGATGGCTTGAGCACCACGGTGCAACCGGCGGCCAGGGCCGGGGCGAGCTTCCAGGCGCTGGTCACCAGCGGGAAGTTCCATGGCACGATCAGGCCGACCACGCCCACCGGTTCCAGGCGGGTGCGAGCGCTGAAGCCAGGCGCAGCCAACGGCACATCGCGGTTTTTCGATGGCAGTTGCTCGGCCAGTTCGGCGTAGTAGCCGAAGGTGGCGATGGCGTCGTCCAGGTCGATTTCCGCCTCGTGACGTGGCTTGCCATTGTTGCGCATCTGCAAGTTGATCAACGCTTCACGGCGCTGCCCGAGCTGTTCGGCAAAGCCGCGCAGGTAGGCGGCGCGTTCGCTGGCGCTGGTGTTTTTCCAGGCGGGCAGGGCGCCACGGGCAGCGGTCACGGCCTGGTCTACCTGGGCGACGCTGGCAGCCATCAGTTCGGCAAACGGTTGCCCAAGGGCCGGGTCATTGACGCTGATGCAGTCGCTGCCCTGGCCTTCGACCCAGCGGCCGGCGATGTAGTGGGAAGTGGTCATGGTCGGTTTCCAGTCAGGCCATTTCGGCAGTGGTTACCGGCGTGTGCGTGGTGCTTTTGCAACGCACCCAACGCGGGCCCTGGGGGCCATACACGCCAGCAGGTTCAGGGAACAGGTTGAGCAGTACCAGGTACAACACGCCGGCCAGCCCCAGGGTGACCGGCAGGCTCAGGTCGATGCCGCCAGCCAGGTCACCCAGTGGGCCGACGAACTGCCCCGGCAGGTTGACGAAGCACAGGCCGACCGCCGCGCTGGGGATCCACGCCCCCATGCCGCGCCAGTTCCAGCCATGCAGGAACCAGTAGTGGCCGCCACGCTGGCCGCGGGTGAATACCTGCAGGTCGTCGGCGTGGTAGAAGCCGCGGCGGGTGATCAGGCCGAGGATCATGATCACCATCCACGGGCTGGTGCAGGTGATGATCAGCACGGCGAAGGTCGACACGCTCTGCACCAGGTTGAAGGTGAAGCGGCCGATGAAGATGAAGCCGATCGCCAGCACGCCGATCAGCAGTGTGGCGCCGGCACGGCTGAGCAGGCGTGGGAACACGCTGGACATGTCCAGGCCGGTGCCATACAGCGCCGTGGTGCCGGTGGACATGCCGCCGATCACCGCAATCAGGCACACCGGCAGGAAGAACCAGCTTGGCGCCACCGCCAGCAGGCCACCGACGTAGTTGTTGGCGGCGATGTAGTCCGGCGCCTGGGTGGCCACCAGGGTGGCGGTGCACAGGCCGAACAGGAACGGGATCAGTGTCGCGCCCTGGGCCGCGATCACCGCCAGCATGATGCGCGCCTTGGGCGTTTCACGCGGGATGTAGCGCGACCAGTCGCCGAGGAACGCACCGAACGACACCGGGTTGCTCATGGCCAGGATCGCCGCACCGACGAATGCCGCCCAGAAGCCCGCCTGGCCGAGGTTGACGCTGCCCGCGTAACCGGCATCGAACGGCCCGGCAAAGGCAACGATGCCCAGCAGGAACAGCAGGCTCGAGGCCCACACGGCGATCTTGTTGACCCACAGCATGAAGCGGAAGCCGAAGATGCACACCACCAGCACCAGCACCGCGAACAGGCCATAGGCCAGGCCCAGGGTCAGGTCGGTTTCCGGCAGGCCGGCCAGGCGCTTGGCGCCGCCGACCAGGGCGTCGCCCGAGCTCCACACCGACAGCGAAAAGAACGCCACCGCGGTGAGCAGCGACAGGAACGAACCGACGATGCGCCCGTGCACGCCAAAGTGCGCCCCAGACGACACTGCGTTGTTGGTGCCGTTGAGCGCGCCGAACAGGCCCATGGGCGCGAGGATCAGCGCGCCCACGCCGACGCCGAGCAGGATCGCCCACACACCGGCCTGGAACGACAGCCCGAACAGCACTGGGAAGCTGCCCAGTACGGCCGTGGCGAAGGTATTGGCGCCGCCGAAGATCAGGCGGAACAGGTCCAGCGGGGAGGCGTCGCGTTGATCGTCGGGGATCTGTTCGACGCCGTTGGTCTCGATACCGGTCGAGTGGCTCATGGTGATGCTCCAGCGCGGTTGTTGTGGGCCGGCGCAGTACGCGGGCCTTATTGTGGGTGCGATGGCAGGGCGGCAGGGCCGCGTAAATGGATGATCAGGCCGGCGATACGACCGACAGGTGCTCGTGGCAGGCCAGCCACCGTTCGCCGTGGCGGCGGAAGACAATGGTTTCGCGCTCGCTCAACTGGTGTTCTTCGCCGGCGATGCGGATGTGCGTGGCCACATCATGCATGAAGATCGCCACGTCACCTTGCAGGCTCACCTGGGCATTGCCCGATTCACAGGCGAGCACGGCAAACCCGTCGGCCTGCCACTGGGCCCAGAGTTGCTCGTAGGCATGGCGCGACAGCAGCGGTTGCGGCAGGGTGTGGAAAAGGAAGGTGGCGTCTTCGCTGAAGCAGGCGAAATAGCGAGCAGTGTCGTTGCTGGCGAACGCCGCAACGAGGTCGGCGGCGGCTTGCCGTACCTGGAGTGTCTGGTCCACGGGAGTGGCCTCACGGTTCTTGTGATTGTGGTGAAGCGATTCTGGTGGCGGTTGGCGAGGGGAAAAATCGCTGCGGGCAAATAATCAGTTCAGGAATTTGTGAAGTGATGGCTGCGCTTTCTTTACCCTCGCGTGATCCGTGGATTAAGGTGGCAGCTGATCCCAATGGGCTGTAGGCAATGAGCAATTACCAACCACCACTGACGGTGACACCCCGCATTCTGGCTCTGGTTGCCGAAATCAGCGAGCAAGTGGGATTGTTGACTGCCTACCGTGATGGCGCGCTGACGCCACAGCTGCGCCGAGGCAACCGTATCCGCACCATCCAGGCATCGCTCGCCATCGAGAACAACACTCTGAGCGTGGAGCAGGTAACCGCCTTGCTGGATGGCAAGCGGGTTCTGGGTTTGCCACGCGAAATCCAGGAAGTCCGTAACGCGTTCGCGACCTACGATGCGATGCCTGGTTGGCGCGCTGAGTCCCAGGACGATCTGCTCACTGCGCACGACATGCTGATGCATGGGCTTATAGATGACGCTGGCCGCTACCGGCGTGGAGGGGTGGGCATCTATCGCGGCACTCGCCTGCTGCATATGGCGCCACCGGCCAGCCGGGTGGCGACGCTGGTGCAGGATTTGTTGCACTGGCTCGCGAACAACGATTGGCATCCGCTGATTACCAGTTGTGTATTCCACTACGAGTTTGAATTCATCCACCCATTTGCTGACGGTAATGGGCGGATGGGACGGTTATGGCAGACCCTTCTCCTCAGCCAGTGGCGGCCGGTGTTGGCGTACCTGCCGGTGGAAACCGTTATTCGTGAGCAGCAGGACGCTTACTACGCTGCCTTGGCCGCCGCCGACCAAGCTGCTGAAGCAACCCCATTTGTCGAATTCATGCTCGAAGCCTTGTTGCGGGCGCTTATCGAAGCAGAAGAGAGTGACCAAGTAACCGACCAAGTAACCGACCAAGTAACCGACCAAGTAGCGAGTCTCTTGAATGTGCTGCCTGCAGGCGTTGCTTTGAAGAGCAGCGAATTGATGCACCAGCTGGGCCTCTCGCACCGTGCCACATTCCGCAAGAGTTACTTGTACCCGGCACTCGCTGCCGGGTTGATCGAAATGACCGATCCCGAATCACCACGGAGCCCCAAACAGCAGTATCGGCGGGTTGCAAGGTAGGTTTCGCACTGCGCATCCTGTGGGAGCGGGCGTGCCCGTTCTCATAAGGCTGCACATAACTCATTGAATTAGCAGGGACCCTGTGGGAGCGGCTTTAGCCGCGAACACCGGCGCAGCCGGTGCCAGGCACCGCGTTGGATTCTTCGCGGCTAAAGCCGCTCCCACAGGGTATGCGGACCGCTTGCGAATTCGGCTCTCTACGCGACAGCGCAGCCCAAAGGGCTTTCAGCTATCCAGCTGTCATCTGACTGCAACGAATATTCAGCAACCTTTCTGCCATCTCCCCGTGCCTCATTGCGAGTTCGAATGGGCCATCCCGCGCTGCATCTGCCACAGGACCACGACCTGTTCGGCCTGCTCTACGCCTTCGCCTTTCGCCCTGGCCAGCCGGGGCGCGAAATCGATTCGGCGCAGTTGTTGCGCACGCTCGGCCAGCCGCTGGAACCTGGCGAGTTTCTCTGGGTACACCTGAACCTGGCCCACGCTGCCTGCGAACGCTGGCTGCGCACCCACCTGCAGTTGCCCGAAGCCTTCTTCGAAACCCTGCGCGAAGGCTCGCGCTCGACCCGTATCGAACACGCCGACTCGGCGCTGCTGGCGGTGGTCAACGATGTGGTGTTCAACTTCGGCCTGGTGTCCTCGGATATCTCCACGCTGTGGGCCTGCGCCAGCAGCCAGTTGCTGGTGAGCGCGCGATTGCAGCCGCTGCATTCGGTGGACAAGCTGCGCTCGTCGGTCAAGCATGGCGAGCGCTTTCATTCGTCCATCGAGTTGCTGGTCCATCTGTTGCGCGACCAGGGTGATGTGCTGACCCAGATCGTGCGTGAAACCACCACCAGCGTCGACCGCATCGAAGACCAGTTGCTGTCCCAACGCCTGAGCGACAACCGCGCCGAACTGGGCAGCATGCGCCGGGTGCTGGTGCGCCTGCAGCGCCTGCTGGCGCTGGAACCGGGGGCGTTGCTGCGCCTGCTCAACCGGCCGCCCGACTGGCTGCAGGAACAGGACATACGCCAGCTGCGCGCGGCCACAGAAGAGTTCACCCTGGTGATCAGCGACCTCACCGCCCTCGGTGAGCGGATCAAGCTGCTGCAGGAAGAAATCGCCGCCAAGCTCAACGAACAGACCAACCGCACCCTGTTCACCCTGACTGTGGTGACCGTGCTGGCGCTGCCCATCAACATCATCGCCGGCTTTTTCGGCATGAATGTCGGGGGTGTGCCGCTGGCGGAAAACCCCCATGGTTTCTGGGTGCTGGTGGCCCTGGTGGCGACCTTCACCGTGCTGGTGGGGCGCTGGGCGTTTCGCAAGCGGCGCGAGTACTGACTCAATTGTTGTGTTGGCCGGGACAGGCCAGAACGAATCGACCGACGGCCTCCCCACCCCGCCATCCTTGCCTACGCTGATACTCCCAACCTGCTAAAGCAAGGAGAACCGTCATGGCCTTCCAATACAAGCGTCTGGACAAGAACAACGCCGCCGTGCTGCTGGTCGACCACCAGACCGGCCTGCTCTCGCTGGTAAGGGACATCGACCCCGACCGCTTCAAGAACAACGTGCTGGCCCTGTCGGACCTGGCCAAGTACTTCAAGCTGCCGACCATTCTCACCACCAGTTTCGAGACCGGCCCCAACGGCCCGCTGGTGCCCGAACTGAAAGAGCAGTTCCCCGACGCCCCGTACATCGCCCGCCCTGGCAACATCAACGCCTGGGACAACGAGGACTTCGTCAAGGCCGTCAAGGCTACCGGCAAGAAGCAGTTGCTGATCGCCGGCGTGGTGACCGAAGTGTGCGTGGCCTTCCCGGCACTGTCGGCGCTGGAGGAGGGCTTCGAGGTATTCGTCGTCACCGATGCCTCCGGCACCTTCAACGAACTGACCCGTGACTCGGCCTGGCGGCGCATGGAGGCTGCCGGGGCGCAACTGATGACCTGGTTCGGCGTGGCCTGCGAACTGCACCGTGACTGGCGCAACGACATCGAAGGGCTGGGGACCCTGTTCTCCAACCATATTCCGGATTACCGCAACCTGATGACCAGCTACAACAAACTGGCCAAGTAATCCGGCCTCGAAGGCACCCCGTACCCTGTGGGAGCGGGTTCACCCGCGAATGCGTCGGTAGCTTCAATGACGCATTCGCGGGTAAACCCGCTCCCACATCCTCCCCGGAACACTCACCAGCACTCGCAGAATCAATGAGATAGAAGCAAGCCTGCGAAATCCACAAGCGAAGCGGCAAACTGCCATGGATCGACCATACTGACTCTTCATTCGCCCTCAGGAGAGTGCCATGTCGAAGTCGTCCAGGAAAAAAGACCTCAAGGACCAGCCGGAGAAACTGGGCGGCAAGGCGTACGAGAAGGAACTCAAGCAGCTGCATGTGGAACTGGTGAAGCTGCAGGAATGGGTGGTGGCCAAGGGCCTGAAGGTGTGCATTGTCTTCGAGGGCCGCGATGGCGCCGGCAAGGGCGGTACCATCAAGGCCATTACCGAGCGCGTCAGCCCGCGAGTATTCCGCGTGGTGGCGCTGCCGGCACCGACCGAGCGGGAAAAGACCCAGATGTATGTGCAACGCTACCTGGGCCACCTGCCTGCCGCGGGCGAGGTAGTGATCTTCGACCGCAGCTGGTACAACCGCGCCGGTGTCGAGCGGGTGATGGGCTTCTGCAGCGAAGAACAGAGCAGCAAGTTTCTCACCGTGGTGCCGCTGTTCGAAAAGATGATGGTCGAGTCGGGGATCATCCTCATCAAGTACTGGCTGGAGGTCAGCGCCGAAGAGCAGACCCGCCGCCTGCAGGACCGCATCAACGATGGCCGCAAGCTGTGGAAGCTGTCGCCGATGGACCTCAAGTCGTACACCCGCTGGGATGAATACACCCGGGCCCGCGACGACATGTTCGCCGCCTCCGATTCGTCCTGGGCACCGTGGTTCATGGCCCATTCCAACGACAAGCGCCGTGCCCGGCTGAACATCATCAGCCATCTGCTGACGCGCATTCCCTACAAGGACATTACCCGCGACGGGCTGGTGAAGTTGCCCAAGCGCGGCAAGATCGGCAAATACAAGGCCGTCAACTACCCGTTCAAGGTCGTCGAAGAGCGTTTCTGATCTCTCCCCACGGGGAGCCGCGAGGGTGCGAGCCTATGCCACATGATGGCAGCCTGTTGCAGGCGACGGTGGTGTTCCTGCTGGCCGTGGTGCTTCTGGTACCGCTGGCGCAGCGTTTGAAAATGGGGGCGGTGCCCGGCTATCTGCTGGCGGGCATCCTCATAGGGCCATCGGTATTTGGCTTGCTGAACAACCCGGATAACGTGGCACGCCTGTCGGAGATGGGTGTGGTGATGCTGCTGTTCGTCATCGGCCTGGAGCTGTCGCCGCGGCGTTTGTGGAGCATGCGCCGGGCGCTGTTTGGCGTCGGCTCGCTGCAAGTGGGCCTGAGCGCTGTGGTGCTTGGCCTGCTGGCGTACTGGCTGTTCGGCCAGTCGAAGCCGGCTGCCATCGTGCTGGGCCTGGGCCTGGCGCTGTCGTCCACCGCGTTTGGCCTGCAGGTACTGGCCGAGCGCAAGGACCTGGGCAAGCCGCACGGCCGCCTGGCCGTGGCGATCCTGCTGTTCCAGGACATTGCCGCGATCCCGCTGATTGCCGTGGTGCCGCTGCTCGGTGGTGATGTCAGCACCGCCGACGAAGGTGCCTGGCCGGTGCTGGCGGTGGTGGTTGGCATAGGTGTGCTGATCATCTTTGGCCGCTACCTGTTGACCCCTGTCTTCAACTGGACAGTCGGTTCGGGCCTGCCCGAACTGTCGACCGCTACCGCCTTGCTGGTGGTGCTGGGCACCGCCTGGGTGATGGAGCACGTGGGTGTGTCCATGGCACTGGGGGCATTTCTGGCGGGCGTGTTGATGGCCGAGTCGCCTTTCCGCCACGAGCTGGAAACCCAGATCGAGCCCATCAAGGGGTTGCTGCTGGGGCTGTTCTTCGTTGGCGTGGGGATGAGCGCCGACCTGCGCTTGCTGTTCGGCATGCCGTTAATGGTGCTGGGGCTGACCCTGCTGCTGGTGGTCATCAAGTTGCCGCTGCTGTATGGCCTGGGCCGCACGGTGGGTGGGCTGAACCAGGCCCAGGCGCTGTGCCTGGGCGTGGTGCTGGCCTCTGGCGGCGAGTTTGCCTTCGTGGTGTTCAAGCTGGCGCTGGACCATCAGGTGCTGGCGCAGCAGGTGCATGACCTGCTGGTGCTGGCCATCACCTTGTCGATGGCGGTAGTGCCGTTGGTAATGATGGCCCTGGCGCGGCAGTTGCGTGACGACAGCCCCACACAGGCAACCCCTGAAGCGGGCCACTGAATCGCGCCACATGGCGCGCGTAGAGTTCGGAGGTGAAGCATGCAACCGGGTATCAAGCTGGACAGCCGCCTGTCGCGGGGCTTGCTCGATGTGCTCATCAAGGCCGGCCTGGTGGCTGCGCTGGTGATATTCGCCTTCCAGACGTTCCAGCCGTTCCTGGAGCTGATGCTGTGGTCGGTGATCCTGGCGGTGACCTTGTACCCGTTGTATTGCCGCATCCAGCGCCGCACAGGGCTCAAGGACGGGCTTTCGGCGACGCTGGTGGTTCTGCTGGTACTGGTCGTGCTGCTGGTGCCGATTTACCTGGTGGTGATGTCCATCGGCGAATCGGTGGACAGCCTGGTGACG
>RCUT01000474.1_pt1 | contig 20787 bp, 20 predicted proteins | sample 2166171 | NCBI WGS metagenome assembly RCUT01 (sample SAMN09932757, study PRJNA488358) | compost metagenome | isolation source: compost soil in 4-hydroxybenzoic | place: Germany: Experimental Botanical Garden
CCCCTTTATCGTCCCGCCAAACAACCTCGCCAGAATCAGGATATTCGTGGGCTGGAGCGCCTTCTTTCATGGTGTCGAAAGGTTCCGATCCATCAGCAACAGCGAGTCGCGGCGAGCCCACATAGGCTTCGACGTTCTCACCGCCGACCGGAACTGCGTATTCAATGCTGATGGCGTTATAGAGATCAACCACTGGATCGATACTCGGCAGACTGCCGTCACGCAGGACCCGTTTGCGAAGAGCTTCAGCTGAGCAAGGGGTGCGCTGCGGCTTGGCACCGAATTTTCGGAAGAGATCCGCCCAAGCGGTCAGGTGAGCGTCTGCCCACAGTGCACCACCCGCCGTGACTGATTGACAGGCTCGAGCCAAAGCGTCCTTGCCAATATCTGGATTGGCGATTGGTGCAGCTTCGACCACAATGCTGAGCGCTCTGAACTCAGGTGCCAAATTGATTACGTCTTGGTCGATTGACGGCAGTACGGACAGCATCAGAGAATCCCTTTAATCCTAAATTTCACTTCATACTAGCGATCAATGACCAAAATAGTCAATATACCGACCAACACCGGGGCCGACGTTCAAACCGTTAGCGAGGCAGTTTCCCGTAGGCTCAAACAGGAACGGAAGAAGCGGAAAATCACTCTCGACGAGCTTTCCCGTCGCTCCGGTGTCAGCAAGGGCATGGTGGTCGAGATAGAGAAATGCACGGCTAACCCAAGCATCGCGATCCTGTGCAAAATCGCTGCTGCTTTGGGCCTTTCAGTTGCTGATGTCGTAAACGTGTCCGACGCCCCATCTGCCCACCTCATCGAGAGCAAGGATATTCCCACACTCTGGACAGGAAACATGGGAGGGACGGCTCGGCTCCTGGCTGGAACCAGTGGTCCGAACATGATTGAGCTTTGGCGCTGGGAAATGTTTCCCGGCGAAAACTTTGCCTCCTCAGGGCACCCTCACGGCACAACTGAGCTACTTCACGTGGAGAAAGGGACACTCCACTTCATAGTAGGAGATACCGAACTGAGCGTTTCTGCGGGTTGCTCAGCCGTAGCAAAAACAGATGTACCTCATGTCTACTCGAATAAAGGCAAATCAAAACTGATATTCACCATGTCTGTAACGGAGATCCACCAATCCGGGCGTGAAATTTAACGTTCAGACAGCATCGCGCTGAAGCTTACAGAGGAGTCCGCCGGGTTGGCTCTTATGGTCGGCCATCATCGCCCCGTCATAGGGCTCCTAATAACGGAGCCGCTGACTGGCATAGAACTTCGTTAAGGGGCTTTTAATGTCATTTGATTACCACCATCTCTTCCTCGTATTCACGGCCTATATTGTTGGAGCGGCGAGTCCTGGACCGAGCAACATGCGAATAATGGGCGTCGCGATGCACCAAGGCAGGCAGCCTGCGCTCCTGCTAGCGGCAGGTGTGATCAGTGGTTCGATTTTCTGGGGATCGATGGCAGCCACGGGCGTCTCAGCCGTCCTGGCGCAGTATGCGCAGGCGCTGGGTGTCTTAAAAACGGTTGGCGGTGCTTACCTGCTCTTCCTTGCCATCAAAGCAGGCCGCTCTGCTCTAACGTCCAATGAGCGACTCGAGAAAGAGATAGCTGCCGCGCCAAAAGTCTCGGGCTTCAGTCTTTATCAGCGCGGCTTGTTCATGCATCTCACAAACCCTAAGGCGCTGCTCGGCTGGATCGCTACCATGACCCTTGGCTTGGGTCCGCACGCTTCGCCAAAAACGGTCGGGATTATTCTGGCCGGTTGCGCCGTGCTTAGCGTCACTATCTTCTGTGGCTATGCGATCATCTTCTCCACCGCGCCCATGATTCGGGGATATCGCCGAGCACGCCGATGGATCGAAGGTACCCTTGCGCTAGTTTTCGGAGCGGCTGGAGTAAAGCTGATGTTCTCCCACTCCTAGCCCGGATCTGGGCTGTTTATGCATGTAGAGTCTATTGATTGTGTAAGCCACTTGACCGCGCCTTGGGTAACGTTCAGACCCAGCGCCGACTGGCTGAAACTGCGATTCCGTGCGACTTCTTCAAAGACTCGCAGCATGTTGAGCGAGGGCATTTGACGCATGAAAGGATGACTCCGCACCAGCCTCAGTTGTTACGTGGGGCAGGTTTATTGTTTTTCTTGGGGTAGTGATTGTTCTGTAGGGTCTATCTGACTATCAGTGGATGGGCTGATGCACGTGTTGTTTGGACTGACGAATTCGCGAGCGGGCTCGCTCCCACAGATTATGCGCTAAACCTGTGGGAGCGAGCCCGCTCGCGAAAAGGACATTAGGGCTGTTGCCAAAAAATCCGGATCAGAAGTAATACCCGATGTTCATGTACAACTGGTTTTCCCACTGGTTACTACCACCAGCCCCCAGACTCTGAGTAAGGCTCCCGCCACCAATGACCGGATCGTTCTTTCCGTACAACCACTCCGTAGCTATCCACAGTTTGCTGAGGGAGAACGAGGTGCCGAAAATCATCCGTTGCGAGGTCTTGAAATCGTCCGCAGATTTATCGAAGGCGCTGTAGTTGGCGTACAGCTTCACACCGCTGATCTGATCGAACAGATACTTGCCGCTGACGTCATAGCTTACATCCGCCACGTACAAGTTGCCGCGACTGGCGACGTTGAAGGTGGCGTCGTAACTGCCGAAAGTCACCAGTTCATCGGTGCCGGGGTTGCGCGGGGACATCTGCTGTCGCGCGGCTTGCAGTTGTACGCCCCATGGGCCGTTCTTGCCGATGTAGTGCACCGCCATGGCATTGCGCCGGCCATCGTTGTTGGTGTCGCGGTTCTCCAGGGACGAGGTCAGGCCGGAGATCCCGACTTCGGACTTCCACGGTCCCAGGTCCAGCGCCTTGGCCACCCGAAGGACCACTGTGTTGCGTTCCTGGTTGTTGCTACCGTCGATGACATAGCTGTCCGCTTCGGAGACCACGGTGGAGTAGGTTTCACCATTGCTAGTGCCTTTACCCTGCCAAGCGGGGCGCAGGTAGTAACCGGCCTGAATATTCCAGTCGCCGCTTTGCTGGATGTACTTGGCGCCGACTTCTTCCACGTCTTCCAGTCCTATGACGCTGCCCAGGGTTTGGTAGAACGTGCTGCCGAAGTACGGCTGCAAACCGAACGGCAGCTGGTTCAGGCCGACTTGAACCTGCTGGTCGGGGTTGAACTTGTAGCCGATCCACGCCAATTCGGCGAACTGGACGTCACCGACATTCTCTGTGTACTCATAAGGGTAGGCTCGACCGTAGAAACGGTATTGGGCCTCGCCGATCCAGGTATCGGAGTTGTACTTGGCGCTGAGGATCGCGGTGTCGAAGTTGAACTTCTGGATGTCACGATCCGGGTCATAGTCCCAACGCGCCCGGACGGCACCGCCGAGATCGAGGTTGTCGGTGACCTGGATCGCCATCGCTGGGGTGGAAAGCGCCCCCAACAGCGCCAGCGGGGTCAATGAGCGCAAGGCCCGGGTGGTGTTCAAGTTCATGGTCGCTCCGTCTCTTGTTTATTTTATTGTTGGCAACACTCATCCCGGCCACGGCAAAAGCGCGGTCTGGATGAAAGGGGTAGGGCCCACCAGAACGAAGGCTGCAAACAGCGTTCAAGTGAGGGCCGGGAGGGTCAGCCGCCGGCGTTCAGCCGGGTCTGGGTGTAGCTATGCCGAGCCTGCAATTTGCACTTCTTCACCAAGGCTGGGAGGTGCGTGACAAGCCGCGGTCACCCGCGTCAGTCGCGTTGCAGTTCTTCAACCACAGCTGCACAAGCACGGAAGGTATTCAACGTCCACTCTGAGTTGATGAAGTCCGGCCAACTGGAAAGTTTTACGATTGCCACTTCAGAAGCCGGATCCCAATAGATACTCTGCCCAAATACTCCTCGCGCCGAATAGGTACCCTGTTCACTGTCCAGCACCCAACACTGATTGCTATAGGCGGCGTCAGGAAAGTGTTTGACATAGAACCCATAGAGGACTTCAAAAGCCGGTGTGGAACCACGGCCGCATGCACGCACAAACTCCTCTGGAACAATCTGTTGACCGTTGAAATGTCCACCCTGCAGATACATCTGGGCAAAGCGCGCCAGATCACGCAGCGTGGCGCTCATCCCGCCATCGGCCAATGCAGTTCCAACGCAATCGAGGGTGATATTCGCGTCTTGCTCTGCCCCCAGTCTTGACCAGATCTCCCGGCTCAATAAAACAGGGAGCCGCTCGCCGCAGGCCCGCTCACAGACCCAGGCCAGCACGTCGGTATCCACTGAGCGATACTCAAAGAACTGACCATGTTCACGGTCCTTACTCAGCGACTTCAACAAACCATAAATGCTGTCAGGTGACTCCCGCTCTCCCCGTTCACGCCAACCCGAGGCGATATCCAACTGGATGAATTCAGCATCCGGATCGGTGTAGTCCTCTCTGAATCTCACTCCCGTGCGCATATCCAGCAGATCCTGTACCCGGGCGTCGCCATAGCCGCTTGCCAAAAGCTCGGGCACATAGTCACTGACACGCGCTTGGGGATCGATTCGGCCCTGGCCGATCAACCTGCCGACCAGGCTACCGACGACGGTCTTGGATACCGATTGCAACAGATGCAACGTGTGCGGCTGCATACCGTTGAAATACTGCTCCGAAACCACCTTGCCTTGATGAAGCACCAAAAAACCATCGGTGTAGCTGTCGGTCAGGAAGGTCGCCAGATCGGTTTGTCCGCCGTCGACCCGCTGGAAACGTACGTCGTCCAGTGAGCGTTCGTTGCGCTCGAGTTCAGTGACCGGTCCAGGACTGCGATGAATAGCGGCCACCGGAAACAACTGGCTCATGTGCTGGAACGACCAGCGGTTATAGGGCGGACTGTCCCAATTATGCAGGCCAACTTGCTTTTCCCGGGACGGCGGATAGCCCTGCATCAAACTTAGGTCCTGATAACCAATGCCGGGAGCGGTCATATCTTTTTTATTGTACATAGGGGTTCAGCTCTCATCGTTCAGAGGGTGGTGGCAAGAAAAGCGGTGGCGGTTATCCTGGGTCTCGGCCGGCACTTCTCGGCGGCAGCGCTCACTGGCCTGCGGGCAACGAGGCGCGAAGTGGCATCCGGCAGGCCGGTTCAAGGGGCTGGGGATCTCGCCACTCAGGATTTGCAACTCGTCACGGCGCTCCGGGTCGATGGAGGGCACGGAATTGAGCAGCGCACGCGTGTAGGGATGACGCGGTCGGCCAAACACCTGCTCCACAGGCCCGGCCTCGACGATGCGCCCCAAGTACATCACCAGTACTTGCTGCGCCAGATACTCGACCGTCGCAAGGTCGTGGCTGATAAACAGGTAGCTCAGGCCATTGTCGTTCTGCAGCGTCTTGAGCAGTTGCAGCACTTGGGCCTGGACCGAAACGTCGAGCGCCGCCGTAGGCTCATCGAGGATCAGCAGTTTCGACTCCAGCGCCAGGGCCCGAGCGATAGCGATGCGCTGCAACTGACCACCGGAGAATTCATGGGGATAGCGCTCCATGTGCTCCTCGCCCATCCCCACATTTCCCAACAGCGTGAGAATGCGCGCGTGCAAGGCGCTACCGCGCAGACCAAAGGCAACCTTCAGCGGCTCGGCAACAATCGCCTTGATCGTCATTTTCGGGTTCAGCGAGGCGTACGGGTTCTGGAACACCATACTCAAGCTCCTGCCCCGCGCCCTGGCATCAGTGGGCAGCGGCCGACCTTCAACCAGAATTTGCCCACTATCGGCTGGCAGCAGACCGAGCAAGGTCGCGGCCACCGTACTTTTGCCACAACCGGATTCCCCCACCAGCGCGACCGTCTCACCGACCTGCACCTCCAGGCTGATGTGGTCAATGGCCGTCACCAGGCCATCGCGGCTGGCGTAGGTCTTGTGCAACTGATTGACGCTCAACAGTGCGGGCTGTTTGTTGTTATTCATAGCCGTTTACCTTTCACAGAAGCCTCACACCTTGACCAATATGTTGTGGCAAGCTGCCCAGTGCTCCTTGCCGATGACAACCCTCGGCGCAGCGTGATTGCAGCGTCCGGTGGCGCGTTCACAACGTGGGTTGAAGGCACAGCCAGCCGGGGGAGCCGCCATGTTCGGCACCTGCCCTGGGATGAAGCCCAGGGCTTGGGGTCCCTGCCCCAACTTGGGCACGGTGCCCATCAACTTAAGGGTGTAGGGGTGTGCAGGTCGCTTGAACACCTCGCCCACTGGACCGCTCTCCACCACTTCGCCGGCATACATCACCGCCACCCGGTCACAGAGCGAAGCCACTACCCCCAGGTTATGGGTGATAAACAGAATCGCCAGCTCCTGCTCCCGTGCCAGCTTGCGCAGCAGAGCGATGATCTGCGCCTGCACGGTGACGTCCAGCGCCGTGGTCGGCTCATCGGCGATCAGCAGTTTCGGCCGACAGGCCAGCGCCATGGCAATCACCACTCGCTGCAACTGACCTCCAGACATCTGGTGCGGGTACTTGGCTAGCGCCAGAGGGGGGTCGGGCATGCTCACCGCTTCCAACGAGCTCAGCGCCTCGGCGCGGATTTGTGCCTTACTCAGTTGCCGATGGCAGCCGATGACGTCGAACATCTGCCGCCCGATGGTGAAGAACGGGTTGAGCGCCTTCATCGGATTCTGGAAGATCATCGCCGCACCACCGCCACGCAAAGCCGCCAGCTGCGATGCCGAGGCGCCGTTGACCTGTTGTCCGGCGACCCTGACACTGCCTTCCAGCCGAGCGGCTTCAGGCATCAATCCAAGGCAAGACATGGCCGTCATAGACTTGCCCGAGCCCGACTCCCCCACCAACCCGAGGATCTCACCGCGCCTTACCTTAAGGTCGATGCCGCGTACGGCCTTTACGGTCTTGAACAAACCAGGGAAAGACACCGTCAGCCCTTCCACTTCCAGCACCAGGTCTTGAGCTGCGTCGTTATTCGAAGCGGCGAGACGCTCGAAAGCAGAATACTGCAAGGATTCGTCGATCATCAGCGCGTCCCCTTCTTTGGATCGAGCACATCGCGCAGCCCGTCACCCACCAGGTTGACGGCCAGCACCAGGACAAAAATTGCCACTCCGGGAAACAGCACCGTCCAGGGATTCTCAAGTAACTGCGAGCGCGACGCCGCGGCCATCAGCCCCCATTCGATCATGGGCGGCTTGGCCCCCAGCCCGATAAAGCTCAGCGAGGCAGCGGCGAGAATGGTGTAACCAAAGTCCATGGAGCCCTGCACGATCACAGGCGTGGTGGCATTGGGCAGTACATGGCGAAGCAAAATACGGCAGTGACTGACACCCATGGAACGGGCGGCATGGATATAGGTTTCTGACCGAACCCGTACTACCGCACCGCGCATGATCCTCGCGTACCAGGGAAACCAGGAGACAGCGAGCGCTAACATGGCGTTGGCCAATCCCGATCCCAGCGCAGCGGTGATAGCGATCGGCAACAACAGCGGCGGAAAGGCCAGGAACACATCTGATAAACGCATCAGCAGCGTATCGACTCGACCACCGAAGTAACCGGAAACAAGCCCAATCGGAATCCCGATCAGCATCGCAATCAGAGTCACGCTCACTCCGATGATCAGCGAGGTGCGTGCGCCATAAAGCACCCGTGAAAGAATGTCGCGACCAAACTCGTCGGTGCCCATCCAGTGTGCCCAGTTGGGTGCCAGCAATTTCTGGGAAAAGACAATCTTGTTCGGCTCATAAGGTGCAAGCCAAGGGGCGAAGACTGCCGCCAGGATGATCAGCAGCAATAACAGCGCGCCGAATACAAACAACTTGTTATCGCTGGCAAACGCCAGGGCCTTGATACGCCATGAGGGGGCTCGCGAGGGCATGGACAGGGATACGTCTTGGATACTCATTGGACTCGCAACCTCGGATCAACAAGGTGATACAAGAGATCAACGATCAGGTTGATCGACAGATACGTCGTGGCCAGCACCAGGGTGGCGCCCATCACAGCGGGGAAATCATTCTGGGCAATCGAAAACACCACGAAGCCGCCCAGGCCAGGCCAATCGAAAATGAACTCAACGACTACCGCACCACCGAGCAGGTAACCGAAGGTCAGGCCCACCACTGTCAGGAGCGGAATCATTGTCGCCTTCAGGGCATAGGCGTAATGGATACGCCACTTGGGTACACCGTAAGAAACGGCCGTACGGATGTACTCCTCGGATAGCACCTCCACCATCATGTTTCGGGTGATCCGGGTGACAGTGGCCAAGGTCACGATGACCAGGGTGAGCACGGGTAGCGTCAGGTGTTTGATGGCGCTCCACAGTGCTACGAAATTACCGGCCAGCAGCGTGTCAATCAGGTAAAAGCCTGTTACACGCTCAAAAGGGCTATCGAGAAGTATGGAAGCATCGATACGTCCTTGTAGTGGCAGCCAGTTGAGCTTGCCGTAGAACAGTAACTGCAAGCCCATGGCCAGGATGAAAACTGGAAACGCCGTCCCGGCGATGGACCCCGCTCGTGCCGCATTGTCGACCACTGAGTTTTGCCGCGCCGCTGAGATGACACCGATCGGCACCCCTAGCACCACCACCCAGAACATCGCCAGGAATGTCAGTTCAAAAGTCGCACCAACCCGCCTGACCACTTCCTCCACCACCGGCCGCCCGGTGCGCAGACTAGTGCCAAAATCACCTCGGAGAAGATCACCGATGTAATTGAAGTATTGGATCGGCAGAGGCTTATCCAACCCCAGTTTTTCCCGTGCGACGGCAATCTGCTCCACCGTGGGGTGGTTTCCCAGCATCATTTCTACCGGGGAACCCGGAAGAGCTCGGCTCAGAACGAAGGTGATGGTCAACACTCCCAAAAGAATGAAGAACATCACTATCAATCGCTGAGCTATATACTTCGCCATTTGGAATACCCCTTGTGGCTAAAAAACTTGACCCTGACTTCTTACGCCCTACTAAAAACCCCCAAAAGCGGATTAACCCTTGAGGGAATAACCAGGCAAATTAACTAACTGCCTGGTTATCGATTTACATGGCAAATCAGGTATTACACGTACCACTTCATCAAAGACGACTCAGCATTCAGCGATTCAGGTTGTAGTAGAGAATCGCCTCATAAGCAGGATTCAGGCTCTTTTCCATACCCTTGATGTCTTTGCGGGAGACACGTATCTGCTGCACGTCGGCGTACCAGATCGCAGGAGCGTCCTTGGCCAGTATCTGCTGGGCCTGCACGTACTTTTCAGTGGACTTGGCCCGATCACTGCCCTCTAACGCCGACGCCTCTTCGATCAACTGATCAAAGTTTGGGTTGCTGTAGTGAGACAGATTGAATAGCGTGGTTTTTTCTGTATGGAACTCACTGAAAAGCCAATCGCTGGGTGTCGGATACGTCGGCCACCAAGCCATAGATTGCATGTTGGGAGCGGTATCCAGCTTCTTTGCCTTATCCCAGATCACACCCCACTCGCCGGGGAGTAACTCCACCTCAACGCCAACCTGAGAAGCCGTGGCCTGGAATAGTTCAGCAGCGTTTGCATAGATGCCACTGATGTACTGCATCGAGACCTTCCAGTCCTGCTTAGGTACACCGGAGGCTTCCAACAATTGTCGGGCTTTATCCAGATCGTAAGAGGCCATAGGCACGCTGGCATGCCCCCAGATACTGGTGGGCAAAGGCCCCTTGGGAACGCTGCCGTAGCCATGCAAAATATCTTTGGTGACACTTTCATAGTCCCAGAGGTACTGCAGCGCCTGACGAAATGCCAGGTTGTTCGTAGGGTACTTCTGGGTATTGATCAAAAATTGAAAGTTCTTCCACGAAGGCGCGGTGCTCACCTTGATGGAGGGGTTCTCTCCCAACACCTTGAGCTGATCAAGAGGGATATCCCAAGCGACACCGGCCTCGCCATTTTTGATCATCTGGGTACGAGTGGCAGCTTCGGACACGACCTTCACGATGACCCGATCAAATTGCCCTTCTTTCCAACCTCCCCAGTAGCCATCGAATCGCTCAAGCACCACTTGCTGGCCCTGTTCGACCTGCCCAAGTTTGTAGGGACCGGTACCGATGGCGTTGGGGGCCATCATCCAGTCATGACCTTTCTCTAACGCCGCCGGGGCAATTATGTAAGCGGCATACTGACCTGCCGCGATCAGATTGGCCGGAGTAGGACTCTTAAACTTGAGCACTACCGTATCGTCAGCGAGGGCCTCGACGGCGTCCAGACCGTTCCATACAAATGCAGCGCCCTGCTTCAGCTCCTTGACGTAATCAATGGACTTTTTGACCGCTGCGGCATTAAAGGCCGAACCGTCATGAAATTTAACGCCGTGCCGCAGCTTGAAGGTCCAGGTTTTGCCGTTGTCGCTGCCTTCCCAGGACGTGGCAAGCCCGGGGGAAAACTCCTCAGCACTGCCTGGCGCGTTATACACCACTAGTGTCTCGTAGATATTGCCCAGTACCCGCACTTCCTCCGAAAAGGCGGAGGCTGGATCCCAATCCTTGAAAGAGGCTCGATCAGCGACAACCAAGGTATTGTTTGCCGCATACACCAAACCACTGGTCAATGGCGCAGTAATGGACAGCGCCATCAACCCCGCCATCAATGTTCTTTTGAATTTCATAGGTGTTCCTCTTATTTTTATGGCGGGCGCAGCGGATCACTTGTAGAAACAGGCACTCATTCAACCGGAATGAATAATGTGATTGGCCGTTAACGAAACTGACATTTGAGTGGTGTATGGCATTATCGATCTGCCGCACGGCCAGCTCAATTTCGCGAGCACGAAGAAAAAAACGCCAAGTGACGCCCCAAAGCGTCACCTAGCGTCAATTTTAAAAAAAGATTAAAACAGCGGAGGGACGAGGTTGAACTCACCTTCTGATGGATGTACCAGCAGCCGCGACCTCACCTCGTCGGGAATCTCAGGGGCATCAATCGGAAAACAGCTGCAACTGGTGAGAGCGTTACGCAGGTCGATCGATTCGCCTAGGTGCTCAAATACAATATGGGCACCAAAAGGACGGCGGAAATTGTCACCCGACACGCCGAGTACCAAGCCGTTGAGAAAACGGAAACGACTGCGGTACGAGGGATAAAGCGCTGACCAGATATAGCCCCGGGACGAGAGGTACTCGCGCTCGACGATGTAAATCAGATCCGATGAGGCAAAGCAGAACCCACGATATTTATTGATGCCGAAACTATTCAGTTGGTCATCGCCCAGCCTCATCCGCTCGTAGGTTTTACTCAGGATCTTTTCGCCGGAGCGGGTCAAGCGGGTAATCGACTTGATCACCTCCCCCGGCGCGGCAGGCGACATCAAATAGACAAAGTAGTAACCCTGGTACTTCGACAACTCCTGCGCGGAGCTCGGGAAAAAATCGGCTGGTACCGCACTGTCCGGCTCTCGTGCCGTGCGTTGCCTGTTGAGCAGAGCGCGGAAGGATTCATGCTCGGAGAATATTTCCTCCTCATCCACCCCAAAAAAAGTGCAGATCTTGCGCAGGGTAAAGGACGAGGGAGTCGCTTGCGCCCCCAAGTATTTGTTGAACTGCTGGCGGTTGATATCAAGGGAGCGGCACACCTTAGCCACCGACTTATAATATCCGCAGAGAAGGCGCAAGTTTTGACTGAAGTCTTGCATCGACTGGGATGAACTGGAACTGACCATAAAGAGTATTCCTAACGCCAGAATTGACAACATGCTGAACTAATCGTCGCTTGGGGTCACGGCTTCAAAAGCTCCGTGCAAGACAGTGCCTCAAAGTGGCGCAGAAGCTCGGTATTGCCAACCCGTGATCGACGCGAGCATTGAGCCCGACCATAGCGACTAGGTGAGGAAATATTCAACAAATACACAAGCTTATCCAGCGATTCCTGACCCATCGGCAGAATTCACATCGGCTGCATATTTGTAATTCGCGCCTATTGTTACCCAAGGTGTCACCGCTGTGGTCTTCATTAACACCACCGGTGGCGAGGCCGGGGCAGGCACCAACGAAAAAGCCCCGAATAATCAGGGCTCTAACATATATATGTCGTGGCATTTTCCGTAAACACTACAACGGGCTTGCCTGTAAGCCATTTAGCAGGCCCGCAACCTACTCTCACAGGAGAGTCCGCGATACGACACCAAACCTATCAAAGTCGAGCCGTACCCGTACTCAATGCCCCTGCGCCAGCCACCGCTGCGTATCCTCCAACGCCTTGCTGAAACAGTTGATGATAAGGTCGACTTCTTCCGCTGTAGTGACCAGGGGTGGGCAGAACGCAATGCTGTCGCCAATGTTGCGGACAATCATGCCGTGCTCTTGGCAGCGAGCATTGAAATAACTACCGACTCGGCGAAGCGGCTCGAACCGGGTTTTCTCCGATTTATCTGCGACCAGCTCAACGGCGGCAATGAAGCCGACACCTCGGATTTCCCCGATTAACGGGTGGTCAGCATATTGCGAAAGGCCAGCTCGCAGTCGCGCGCCCATTTCGGCCGCGTGTTCTACCAAGTGTCGCTCTTCAATCAACTTGATGTTCTCCAGCGCCACTGCCGCAGCCACTGGGTGCCCGCTCGCGGTGAAGCCGTGTCCAAAGGTCCCGATGGTCGAACTTTGCCCCGCGATCTCCTGATAAATCCGTTCGTTGATCAACACTGCTGCAAGCGGTTGATATGACGAGGTCAACTGTTTAGACAGCACCATAATGTCTGGCTCGATGCCGAACGTAGTCGAGCCGAACATGTTGCCAGTGCGGCCAAATCCACAGACGACCTCGTCTGCTACCAACAAAATATCGTACTTGCGGCAAACCGTCTGGATCTTTTGCCAATAGCCGCGCGGAGGAACAATAACCCCACCGGCCGCCATCAAAGGTTCGCCGATGAACGCAGCCACTGTATCGGGCCCTTCGCGTTGGATGAGAGTTTCGAGCCCTTTTGCAAGACGATCCGAAAATGCCTCCTCCGACTCGCCGGGTTCGCCGAAACGATAGTGATGCGGGCACATTGCATGCGCTATGTCCATCATCGGCAGGTCGAAAGCACGATGATTGTTCGGCAAGCCAGTTAGGCTCGCCGCAGCAATAGTCACGCCATGGTAGGCTCCGATGCGGGATATCACCTTTTTCTTCAGCGGCAGGCCACGGGCGTTATTGTAGTAACGAACCATTTTCACCACCGTGTCGTTGGCCTCAGAACCGGAGTTGGTAAAGAAAACCTTGCTCATCGGCACCGGCGCCAGCGAGATGAGCTTCTCCGCGAGATCCACGGCAGGCTGATGCGTTTTGTGAGTAAAGGTGTGGTAGAAAGGTAGCTTACGCATCTGCGTCATGGCTGCCTCGACCAGTCGCACCTCGCTGAAGCCAAGTGCCGCACTCCACAGGCCCGACATGGCTTCGATATAGCGACGCCCCTCGGTGTCATAGACGAAAACCCCATCCCCGCGCTCAATTGCCAACGGACCGACACCTTCGTGCATCCGCGCATCGGTATAGCTATGAAGGTGATGGGCTATATCCCTCGCATACAGTGTGTCAGTGGCATTGGACATGGGTGTCTCCAAGAAAGAAAGTGACGACCCCGCTCACCTTAATAGCAACTTGGCGGGGTCTGGATTTAAGTTTTGGCTGGGAAATTAGTCCGGAACACAGTCGTTCCAGACTAGCTTGCGGCACTTGGTTATATCGCGGTTATGGCATGAGAATCGCTGTGCACTAACGTGGTTTTCCCTTTCGCTGTTTTTGATATTCAGCCCGCACCCACTCATTTGAGAGCTGAGTTTGATACAGTTTCTCCTGCTCAGACAGGCACTTTATTACTTCCTCAGTGGTGACTTCATGTCACCACTCCATAGCTAGTACGGAGGCATTCCTCCCCATGAGCTTCGTACATTCCGAACGGATCGTTATCCAGAGCAAATCGCCATAAACGGCAAGTCTTTGCCACTAACAGCGAAACTAGCGGACAGCGCCCCCCCCAAGCCGATTGTCGAAGGTCATTCGCCAGTCATTCGCAACGGGTCCGTTTGTGATGGGCGCGTGCATAGCATGTTGGTGAATGAGCACGGTTGCGACAACAACTGGGAGATACTTGTGTGAATGGACGAAACTTTGACGAGCCAGCGTCAATGGCAGGAGGAACATGCGCGCATGTGTTGAGCGGAAGATCAGTTTGAGGCTATTCGACCTGGATCTACTCAAGTATCAAACCGAACTTTTACCTGACGGCTAAATTATTCTTCAGCGCAACAGTGTTGACTTATCACACCAGCTGACTGGCCACCCGTCGTCTCCGCGATAGACTGCTGCATCCAAGCGCGGAAACGCGCCAATGTCACTTCATTCCAACGCTCACGCGGTCCAACTAAATAATAGCCTCCGAGCCGAACATCGGTTCCAAGCAACTCGACCAGCCGCCCGGTGCGCAGATCATCGGCGGCAATTAGGCGTGTCGCGAGTGCGATTCCCTGCCCTGTTAGGGCCGCGTCGACCGTAAGATTGGCTGACCAGAGCCGCGGCCCGTTCAACACTACTTCATGCCCATAGCCAGCCTGATGGAACCATTGTCGCCATTGATCGCGGCTTTCCTCATGTATCAACGGCTGACTCACAAGATCGTCAAGAGAGCGGATGGGTGCGTTCTTGCTAATCCAGTCCGGGCTAGCGACCGGGAAAATCCGCGGCCTTTCCAGCAAAATCCAGCGCACATTCCCCTTCGGCTCATCCAAATAACGGATATCGACATCGGCGTCGTAATGCGCGAAATCGGGCTCTAGATCGGTAGCGCGCATGACGAAATCAATACCGGGCAGCGCAAGTTGGAGCTGGTTAAAACGCGGTGCCAGCCAGCGCGTCGCGAGACCAGGGACACACCAGATTCGTAAAACCGAGCGGCTTACCGCCGGACGCAATTCCGCCGTCGACTTGGCGATCATGTCGAAAGCCATGCCCACCGTCTCGGCAAAAAGCCTGCCTTCCGCAGTCAGCCGAATGCCTCGTGGTCCAGCATCCACAAGTCGCGTGCCAAGCCAGGATTCAAGATTTCGCACATGACGGGAAACGACCGTATGACCGACATTAAGATCATCCGCAGCCTTGCGCATCGAGCCAAGCCGGCTCACTGCCTCAAAGGCACGCACCATTGAAAGCGGTGGTAGACGTCCGCGTTTGGCGCCACATTCTGGCTCCTCTTCTGGTGATTTGGCGCTGCGCAAGCATGCCTCCTTGAAAGTGAGTATTTCCACGAGTTTAAACGTCATAATGCCGAAAACCCCTCTTATGCGAAATGAAATCTGGGGCTTGTATCACGAAGACTGACGCACAGTGGTCTATGACGAAGCGCCTATCACTGACGGACCCTCAAGCCCACTGGACCGCAGCTCCAATTGGCTCAGCGTTCTACGCCTATTCTACGAACTATCCGATCGATACCGAGTACGGGGTCATCGTGGATGTCGGCATTAGTACTGCTTATCTCAATTCGCTATGCCGCAAGCTGGGTGGGCAATCAGCCTTGCAATGATCAACGAAAGGTTGGTGCTGGAGGCTAGCTTAGTAGACACCTTGACCTGCCGCTATGGCATCAATCTATGCACGGGTATTCATGGTCGGGACGCCTTGAATGCGTAGGAGTGAGTCAACCACACACGTTTACGTGGAAAGCACTGTGTGACTGCTTTTGGCCGATTCTGTTGAAAAAGTCGGCCATAGATTCCACGACAGAAAAGTACGCGCTTGAGATTGAAATCTTTACTTTTAGCAGTGGATTCCCGGGTTCAGATTTCGCGTAGCGGCGCGCAAAAAAGGCGCTTTCAGCCGTCAGTATGCGGGCAGTCTGGAAAAACCGACTTTTTCAACAGAATCGGCCGTTTTCTGCCAATTATCACTATCCAGCCTTGGGTCGAACAAGGCCAGATGACCAGAAGCCGGAACCAGCCATTACCATTCATAGCGAGGTTCCATCACAAGTCATGGTATCGATCGTAGTGACGCCATCACCTGTCAGGAGTCGCTCTTCAGCTTGGGTTTTCTGATCCTGGGAGTACGCTTGACGGCGGGAGCCTGACGCATCTGCATCAATTGTTGCTCCAGCGTTTCAGCACGGGTCTGCTGTGCCACGGCACGTTGCTGAGTTTCACTGAGTTCAATTTGGATCGACTCCAGTCGCCGTTGCAACTGCTCGACGTGCCGACCAGCCTCTTTCAGCTGGGTCGACATCGCCTTGCCCTCCTCGCACGCGCGGTCGACCTCGCGGTGCGCACGGTCTTCGACTCCGCGAACGTAAATCTCTTGGGCGACGCGCTCCTGCTCGGCCTTTAGCCGCAGCGACTGTAGATCCTGCTGCATTGTCTGGTTGTGCTGCTGAACTTCGCGGCGCTCGTGCAGCAAGCTTTTACACTGCTGTTGCAGGTCCTCGATCTGCGCCTGGCGTTGGGACAGTAGCAGCTCCAAATCTGCCAGGCGCAACTCGGCTGACTGACGCCCAGCCAAGGACTCTGCCGCCTGCTGGCGAAATTGCGCCGCATTCTGACGCGCCTGGTCCTCGACCGCGGCCACCCGTTCACGTTCTACGCTCAGCACCTGACGCTGCTCCGCCAGCGCCTGTTCGGCGACGCCCTGCGCCAAGTGAATCGCCTGCTGCCACACCGCGACAAAGGCCTGCGCCACCTCGGCCGGCAACGCCGGCAGGCGGCTTTCGCCAATCAATCGCTCGGCCAGGCGTGCCCACCATTGATCGAGCAGACTGCCGACCCGTGCCGGGCTGCCGCGCCCCAACTCCAGGCGCACCCGTTCGACCGTCGGCCGTTCACCGCGGGCCAATACCGCATCGGCGGCGGCAAACACCTCATATTCCGGCACCCCTACTGCCATGGCCCACCTCCGGCTATATTAGATCTGATAAATTTCGCTTATCCGATCTAACACTATTAGGAATATACGTTGGACGTATCAAATAATACGACTCCACCGGTTTCAGTGATTCCAGCGCCGGAAATGCCGCTGGAACCCACCAAACTGACCCAGCATACGCAAGCGGCCGTCGACGCCTTTATCGCCGCCGGCACAGCCGCCAACACGGTGCGCAGCTACCGCAGCGCCCTGGCCTATTGGGACGCGTGGCTGCAGCTGCGTTACGGCCAGGCGCTGGGCGATGGCGCCCTCCCCGCCGAGGTGGTCGTGCAATTTATTGTCGACCACTTGGCGCGCCCCGCGGCGGACGGGACATGGCACCACCTGCTGCCGGCCACGATCGACCGCGCCTTGTGCCAGGCAAAAGTCAAACGCCAACCAGGGCCGCTGGCGTTCAGCACCGTCAGCCATCGCCTGGCCGTTCTGGCCAAATGGCACAAGCTCCAACGCTGGGACAATCCCTGCGCGTCGACGGAGGTGGCCACGTTGCTGCGCGAGGCCGGTAAAGCCCAGGTGCGCCAGGGCGTCAGCGTCCGCAAGAAAACTGCGATCACCCGTGAGCCCCTGCAGGCATTGCTCGCGACCTGTACCGATGGCCTGCGCGGGGTACGGGATAAGGCCTTGTTGTTGGTCGCGTGGAGTGGTGGGGGGCGCCGACGCTCGGAAGTGGTCGCCTTAAGGATAGAAGACCTGCGCCGGCTCGACGAAGACACCTGGCTGTATGCCCTGGGGGCCACGAAGACCGACACCGGCGGCCAGGTCCGCGAAATACCCCTGTGCGGGGCCGCGGCGCGTGCCCTCGACGCCTGGCTCGCGGCCGCGCCCTGCCCCGCCGGGCCGGTCTTCCGTCGACTGCGCAAGCTGGACCAGGTGACTGCGCAGGCGCTGTCAGGGGATGCGGTCGCCCGGATGATCAAGCGTCGGGCACAACTGGCCGGCTTGATGGGGGATTGGGCGGCGCACAGTTTGCGCTCCGGATTTGTCACCGAGGCGGGTCGCCAAGGGGTACCGCTGGGCGAGGTCATGGCCATGACTGAACACAGCAGCGTCAGTACCGTCATGGGCTACTTCCAGGCCGGATCCCTCCTGTCCAGCCGTGCCACACGACTGCTCGACGAGGAGGACGTGGTACCCCCCGCCGGCCTGGGGTAATCCGCCCGCGTGCCCCGAGCGAGCAATGCGGGCCAGATGTCAGCGCGTATTGCCAAGCCTCCTGACACGATTGCCACATTCGCGACAGCGGCCTGACAACGTACACCCTAGCGTGAATCGTTGCGCCCGCGTCGTAGGGAAAGCTCGGCCATCACGCGGACACCCGCGCAGCAGATGGATTACCGGCCATCAGCGAAGAGGCGTCAAATCCCCTAGCTTTTGTTTGACCTCCAAACAGAGCGGGAAATATCGATCGTCCAGTGCAGCGACCGCACGCCGGTAGACCATTTCCTGATGCCGAAGCTCGCCCAGCAAATGCTCGACAACCCGCAATTGCCCGAGGCACCTGTCGCGCTGGGTTGGGCTCAGGGCGTGACCGGGCCCGGCGGGTGCTGGACTGATGGCTCGCTGCAGTTCATCCAGGCGCCGCCCGAGGACGCGCTGCGCCGCGTCCAGCAACGGCATGAAATCCCGCCACAGGTTACTCTCCGTGCCGCCTGGCGCCGACGCTGCTATTCCTGGGGCTTCCCCATCGGAAAGAGGCCGACTGAGTAGTTCGCTGTACACCGCGTTCAGCTCCACTGCCTGTTCGTGATCACGACGGTGATGTTGCGCGTCCACTGCCTGGGCAAACGCCAGTTGCCGCCTCGTCTGCTCGAGGTTTTTCTGCGCGACACGCACCGCCACTTTTGTCCCCTTCGCAGCTTCGCGTAGCTGGCGCAGGCGCTCCCGCATCAGCTCATTGCGTTCCAGTAGGCGCTGGTGCTCCTCGGCGAATGCGTGCCGCTCCTTCGTCAGTCTGCGCTCGAGCGCCTGACGCTGCTTGCTGAATGCGCGCTCCATCACCCGCCGATCTTCAACCAACGCTTGTCGCTGGCGCGCGAGGGCGCGCTCTGCATCCTGGCGCCCTTGCGCAGTCGCTTGATCCCAAAGCATGCCCAAGGCCATCTTGACCGCGGCGGGAGGCGTATCTTGTTGCAGTCCACTGACCAATTGCGCCCACCATAGATCCAGAAGAGCACTGATCCGATGGGGGTTGCCGTGCCCTAAATACGCACGGACACGCGCGACAGTGGCAGATTGGCCGCTGGCCAGAATGGCGTCGGCGGCGGCAAAGATTTCTTCATTGCTCACATCAACGGTCATTTCTACTCCTTTCCGGCACGACTAAGTTGACTCACGACGCGGGCATGACCCATGCGTAAGGCACCGTATTGCCTCGCGAAGGATCGCACCAGTCCCATGCCCCCGGCGGCGCCTGCGCAAAGCTGACCTGGTCACGCTGGGCTTGGCGAAACCAATGACGCGATTGTTTGAGCAGATCACGCCTGGTCAAATCGACAGTGGGGGCACTGTTGAGCAACCGGGTCAACGTTGCCCGGTTCCACAGCAAATGCCAAAACAGCAGGCGATCCTTGAGATTCCATCCAACAAGCCAACCCCTGGCTTGCAGACGCTGCCTGATCCGTTGCAATCGACGGAGCTTGTGTTGGAAGTCTGCGGCAGAGTTCGGCCAGCCTTTGAGGGGTCCAAACTTGTCCAGACGGTTCGCCTCATCCAGGACCCCGTAGAGGTCAAGCGGGTCGGTCCGTGCAGGCAGATCCAGACACGCACACAGCACGTAAAGTGCAATTACCAGGCGCAGCCATGACTGCGAGCGGACGTCGCCAGGACGCTCACTGCCCATCAGCGCCAGAAGACCTGCCAGTCTTCGCCAATCGGGCACGCCGCACAGCCGTATCAGTCGCGCGGCGGAATAGTAGCGAAACGGGCGTCCGTTGAGGCGCAATTGGGCGGCCCAGCAGCCGGTGTCCTCTTGTGGATGTACCAGGCGCTGCAACAGCGGCCAGAGCGGATCGTCCAACACCGTCTGCAAGAGGGGGAACGCTGCAATCAGGGCGGCGCGCAGCGGATTTCGCGGCAATCGTCCCGTGAGGAAGTCGGGCCATTTGTGATTGAACGTCTCCGGAATCGCACGCCCCGTGCGCTTGGCCCACCACGTATCCCCCCAACGAGCAAGGGCCGGTCCCGTGGCCGCACATCCGGCCTCCTCGGTCAGCGTTTGACCAAAAAAAATCGCCCGTAGCTGATCCACTGACTTGTTATCCGACATCAGATGAGCTCCTGGCACAGGTGCCATCATTGCCCGCTCAATCATGGACCCTATTGGCGACTTTTGCGCAACGTCGGTCAAACACCAGCACACGCGTGGTCAATGCGAAAACTTTCCGTGTCTTTGAAACAACAGAATTAGAGCGATTGTTGCATTTTTTGCGGTGCGGAAAGTCGGGTGGAAACTGCACACCAACCGTCAAATAATATCAACACGGCAGACGCCAGTCCGTTCGGTGCATAAGGAGCTTGAAATGTTGGCCAGTATCAACAGCATGCCCTGCGATCCCGTCCCGGCCTTTCCTTGGCCGCAACCGGGACATCGCAATTTTTCGACGACCTTTCCGTCGCGCAAAAATCGCCGCTCGCTACGCTGTGGGACCCGCTTGCAGGCCGATTACTGTGTACGCCTGGAACATGACCCGGACGTTGAGCAGTACTGGGCGCTGCCCCATGCCTTCGCGTGGGCAGCAGGCACGAACAAACACCGCTACGCCCCCCATTTCTTGATCGCGCACCAGGATGGCGGTGGCTGTTATTGCGCGGTGCAGGAGAGTTTCGCCCACCTGGCGGCGCAGCGTACTGACACCCTGATGGCTTTCGACGCTCTGTGTCACCAGCATGGCTG
>RCUT01000488.1_pt1 | contig 20539 bp, 14 predicted proteins | sample 2166171 | NCBI WGS metagenome assembly RCUT01 (sample SAMN09932757, study PRJNA488358) | compost metagenome | isolation source: compost soil in 4-hydroxybenzoic | place: Germany: Experimental Botanical Garden
CATTTGCGACGATCGCCCTCGTTGTCTGGGGTGTTCATACCGGTGCCGCATTTGCTCTCGTCGCTCTTTGGGGTCTCGCCTTCGGCATGGCGCCTGTGGTACTGCCGACCAACCTTTCCCGCGGCGCACCCGACGCGCTGGAGGCAGCAGGCAGCCTGATGGTCGTTTCCTTTCAGGTGGCCATCAGCATCGGTGCGGTTTTCGGCGGTTATATCGTTGATTCCTACGGCGCTACCGCTCCGTTGGCGCTGACCGCGATACTGGCTGCATCCACGGTCGCTCTGGCCTTGCTGCAACGTCCTGATTGATCGTTGCTTTTTTCTCCTTTTGCCGCCTGAAGGCAAGGCGCTCGGACGCATCGCGGAAAAGGCTGATCTCGCCACAGGCGTGATGAGATTTCCGAGCGGCCGAGCGCCGCGTGATGCTCTATGGCAAACGGAATATCTGCCCGAAGTGCTTTCACGGCACCAGAGAACCGCCTTTCCGTGGGCGAGACAATTGCCGCCGGTGGGTGGCGGCCTGCTGGGACCACAACCTCTCGATGCAAGAAGCGTCTTGCTGCTTGAATGAGTGATCGGGTGCATACAGGTTTCAGACCCCGTATTGCGGCCATGACATGTCGTGGGCCCGTACGGTGATACGCAAATCCAACTCCACATCAATGGACCAAGCTCTCGACCCCTTGAGAATTACTGGTTTATCCGATCCCGATCTGATCGGTCATCTGCCCATGCGGATATTATCCTCCTCACATCGCCGGCACTCCAATCAGAACAGCTGCCGTTCGCAGACCGCACCGATTGGATCTCGGCAATCTTGATTGCGCGTGAGCCTTGCCCGAACGATCCGCGCCTGTCTGTTAGCCATTGCGATCACCATTGGAATACGCGGCTTTTGGGCCAACATACTGGATAGCCAAGCCCCCCGGCCTCCCGCCACCTCGGCCCTTACAGTGAGCGATGGACAGCGCTCCGATAATCATAAGCCGACGATATCGCGCCCGCCCATCTTCGATGGTATGCCGAGCCCTTGGTCACCACCACTCGAATGGTGTCGAAAGACGAGGCCAAGCTAGGCAGCAAAGGCACGTCCGCTTCGAAACCCCTCTATCGACGGCGCGAAAGCTGTGATCGCCACAGCACAGACGGGCCTGATATTTAGCATTTTATGGAGCCGTCGCATGATATCATTTTGTTTTGCTTCAGCAGCGAAACGACGATCGATTTTTTGATCTCTGGCAGATCTTGTCAGAAGCAAAACCGTCTTGCTTCAATAACACATCAGCCAAACGTTTCCGGTGGTGCGATGCATCCAGAATCATATTTGACGATGGGGCTTACAGTTTGGCGGGAGTTTCCTATCTACGGCAGCACAGGCTCCAGGCACCCTTTAAAGAGCACCCTCCGACCGCGAGGTCGGAGGGTATGCCGGAGGTCAATCGTACGACGTCCCACTTTCGTCGATTCGTCCAACACATAACCTTCTGATCTGGTTACGTGAAATAAAAAGATAACAACAACACAATCCTGGGTCTACATAAAATATGTGGAGAATTTCGATTGTGATTAGCCATGCTGAAATTAAGCCGCCTATCAAAAAACCCGGCTTTGCAGCCGGGTTTCATATTCTCAGAAATGTGGTGCTGGCAGCTTAGAACGTGCGCTGCAGACGAACAAAGCCGGTAACCTGATCGTCGCTATTGTCTTCATCGTAATAATTCGCAGTGATCTTCGTCGTAAGACCGTCGGTGATCTTGTAATCAACCGTCAGACCAGCAGTCCAGGCGTCATTGTTGGTCCAGTCAGCGTTCAGGTTACCCACAAAATTCGGGGCAACGTTGCCGAGATACTGGAAAGCAGGCGTGATCGTGAGACGGTCGGTTGCTTTGATCGCATATTCTGCGGCAACTGCCCATTCCGATTCCGCGTAGTATGCGTTCGCACCGGAAGCCCAAACACCGGCGAGGCCAAGCGTGCCAGGACCTACATCAGCGAAAACAATAGCGCGGATCGCACCTTCTTCGAGGTCTGTGTCATAGGAGCCAACGATGGTTGCCGCGAATGCGCCAACGTTCGCGCCAACTACAGCCGTGATGCCGACATTGTTGTCCTTGGAGGTCAACGTGCCTTCCAGCTCATCAACAGAGAGGGTCGCCTTGAACGAGCCGGTATCATAGGTATAGGCAATCGAGTTGAACAGGGCGTTGGTGGACAGGATGTCCGTTTCACCGTTGAGGTCGTTATCCCACTCGCTGTAGAACTTACCGACCCTCAAACCACCAAGCTCGATGAAAGCCTGATCAACGTGAACGCCGGACGAAGAGGACGAGCCGTTGTCAGCGTTGCCGCGGAAGCCGATGAAGCCACGCAGAGCGCCAAGCTCGGTGTCGGTGCGGGTGTCAACTTCGAACTGAGCGCGCGTGAAGGAGTTCCAGTCAGACGTGCCGGAGCGGTCGCGACCGAAGTCGGTCTGGAAGCGGATGTAACCGCCGAACTTCAGGCAGGTTTCGGTGCCGGGAATGTAGAAGAAGCCGGTGCCGAAAGCGTCGCAAACGCGAACGTATTCCAGGGGCTCGGGCTCGGCAGCGACGATAGCGTCAGCGGCCTGTGCGCCGGATACTGCTGCGAGAGCTGCAGCGGAACCAATCAGAAGGCTCTTGATGTTCATTCGGGAACTCCATTGCTAGTTTCATTAAAGAGTGGGAACGCGACGCCCACCCGCGTCTTAATGTTGGCTTTAGACAACCATCGCTGGCGTCGATCAACCTACAGGGTCAAAAAAATGGTAGATGCGTATTTTATGAAATTGCTCATGTTGCCGAAGCAACACACTTTGGAGCGTTTCAGGGCAAAAACGCCCAACAACTTAACAGGGTATTAATGACCTGGGCTCGACCTGTTCGGCAATGACAAAGGCAACACCGCAACGAGCAGCGAGGGTCTTATGGGTAATGCCATACTCGATCGGGTCGCCCCGATCCATCTTTGCATTCACGTGGCCGCCCTCATGACCAAACATAAGGTCGAGAGCAACGGGAAGCGTTTCCCGCGCCATGGGCTCTCCTGATTGTGGATTTGATTAGGCAATATGAACCTGATCTAACCTTGAACAAGCTTCAGTTGTGGACTATTGCGTTTGGCCTCTATAAAGCGTCTGAGAAGTTGAAAAACCTCGACGCTATCTCTTTTGGCTAAAGGCAATCGATATGGATGCGCATCAAGCTTTGGTACATTCTTGGATCGCGGCCGAAAACCGTATGGCGGCCTATGTGAAAGAGCGAGGCTCTTGGCGAGACCTTGTCACAGAAAACCCTAAAGCTTCCAAAACTGACATCGTAGATGCTGGGTACTATCAGAATCTTCACGAACAGAACGTTCATTATCAGACGAATAACTGGCTCGTCCCCTTCGCAGATTTCTTGGCTGCCCAACCAATTAAATCACTTTGCGAACTCGGAACTGGCAACGGACGCTTCGCTCGCCAGATGTCGGAGCACTTGGAGCAGATTTACGCCCTTGACTGGGCACGATCTCCTGCTCTCGAAGGACTTCCGAACAACGTGAAGTTTATCCAACAAAACTTGACGGGTGGATCGTTCCCTAATGCAGATCTTATATGTTCCGCAGACGTTCTTGAGCATTTCTCTCCCGATGGGGTCGAGAGTATCATTACCCGCGCCGCGAAAGCTTCACCCAAACAGTTTCACGTTGTCGCCTGCTATGATGATGGCCATAGCCACTTCACCGTAATGTCACCTGCTGCGTGGCTCTGTCTTTTCCAAATCATAGATCCCGGATTTAGAATCCACTCCCTGGAAGCAAGAAGAAACGATCCGAGACAGATTGTTTGCTCTATTACCAATCTTTGAGATAATCACTATGACCAAGAAGATCACCGCAATCATACCGATTGGAGCCACTTCATTCGAGTTCTACGAGCGCCGCCTCAACATGCGGCTAGATTACGATCTGGACGAAGTCGAGACGTTGATCGTAAACGACGGTTCGCCAGACGACGTCTCTGAGCTTATCGAAGATTACTGCAATCGACATGGCTTCAAGTACGTTCGAACAGCGGCGAGGCACACTCCATTTTCGTCAGCTAGAGCCAGAAATGTCGGCCTTCAATATTCCGATACGGAATGGGTGTCGCTGGAAGATGCCGACGTCATCTATCCCCGAAACTTCTATACGCTTGCTATTCAGCACCTTGAGTTGCTTGAGGACGCCACCCCTTTCAACTTCATGACAATACCGACCGTTTATCTCAAGGAGACCATATCCGAGGAAATATTTGAGCGCGGCCTGTCAGCCGACGTCATTCAACGCATTAAGTCCGCACAGCTTCTTGAAAATCCCAGGGGTGGAGATAACAACGAGATCATAGAGCACTTCGCGCCAGCATCAGGAATATTTTTGTTGCGCCGAAAAACTGCTCTTGTGGCTGGCGGTTACGACGAGCAGTTCCTTGGATGGGGTGGAGAGGACCGCGACTTAGCATTTCGATTAATCGCACTGCCCGGCTACAGTCAGAAAATTCAACTACCAACAGATTTTGCTCTGACCAAGCCATGGAATCTCAACGACACTGTCGTTTATGAGGGATGGCGCGCTCTTTACCGTATGAACGGTGACTATGCCGCTGCGATCGGCCTTCAGGGCTACCATCTTTTCCACGATCGGATGCCGTGGCGCTCAGACAAATCCAAGCAAAACATCACTTTTGCGACCGAAAAAGCAAAAAAAATCTTTGAAAAAAAGATTATTCAACCTTTGCCCGACGACAAATTGCCCGTCGATATTATCCTCGGTCGAAATCCTCATATACAAAATTCCCAGCTTTTTGACGTGATCCCCAACCCCGTTGTTATAGACGAGGCTCCAAACATTGACGCGGTTTTTTTTGCACAGTCCATCCTGTCGCGTCGTCCCAACACCATAACGATGTGGAACCCTTACGGAACCAGTTGGCGACTTGCGGTCTACAAAGAATTGAGAGCGGCCAACGCTCCGATCGTCGTAGGCGAAAGGGGCGCCTTGCCTCGCTCCTTTTATTTCGACGTGGGCGGGCTCTCCGTCGAAAGCGACACATATCAGGAGCAGAATTGGAATAGCCAAATTAGTGACGAGGATACGGCAGCTGTCGAAGCATACATCGAAGACCTACGATCTGGGTCATCGGCTCTCGAAGCTCAGAACAGCCGGATTGGAACTGGACTACTTAGGCTCCAACTGGGGCTTTCACCCGAAGAAAAAATCGTTGTTGTTCCCTTGCAGCTGTTTGATGATACCGTGACCACGTATTTCAGCGAAACAAACAGAACTTATACGGACTACATAGGAGAAGTCCGAAAAATTGCTGGGTTACTCCCGTATGGATGGAAGCTAGTATACAAAAACCACCCTCTCGCCCGTGAGAAATATGCGATCGATGGCGCTATCGCGGCAGACAGTGCCCACATTAATGATCTCTTGGAGCTTGCTGATGCTGTAATCGTGTTTAACTCTGGGACTGGACTACTTGCAATGGCCTTTGAAAAGCCGGTCTTTGTATACGGTCGGACGTTTTACGGGATTACGGGCGTCAACAATGTTCTTCAGGACGCGGATAGTTTCATCGGGACGGTAAAAGCAGGCATCCCGCCGGTGGACCTCACAAAAGTGAAGCGCTTCTACCATTTTCTGACGCAAAAATTCTATAGTTTTGCAGACGTTGAGAACACGCTGAAGAAGCAAACCGAGAAATCCAATCGCGTAGTTCTACAAAAGCTCTTCTACACAAGAATTGTATTCCCCGGCCACGAACCACGTTCATGGTCAAATAGGTCATTCGATCTAAGAACATCAACTCTATTTGATCGGTTTAGACACTTCGACTATGCGGCAAAAAACGCCCCATCAAAATTTACTGTACCGCGTGAAATTGTATCAAGCGGTTTAGCTCCCTCGCTTAAAGCTACGACACCCGAGCCGGTCGTTTCCAAGCTGCCTATTTATAGAAAGCCTGCGGTCTATGTTGTTGCCCCATTTGTGAGACTGATCGGTACCCGGCCCGATGATGTAACCAAATTCAACGCTGACCCGTCGGGTTTCTTTGCAAAGCTAAAGAACCCGCGTTATAGGTTGGTCGGAAAAGTGTTGTTCGGGACCCCGAAGTAAAAAAATCCATTATCACAAGGCGCGGAGTTACGCCGTCGATCCAACGATGGGTTTACGCCAAAGGCTGGCACGAGACGTCAGCCTTTGGTGTTGTCTCGTGCCTTGCCTTCCCTTCTTCCCCGTCCCCCTACTGCCTTTTCTTTCTCGCGGTGGGGGTACAGCCCCAAGGGCTGCATCGATTCGCTTGAGCAATTCATTTTCCCAGTCGAGAAAGGTTTGGAGGGAAATGAAAAGCTGGTGATCGACCAACCGAACACCATCTCCTGGCTCCCACGCATATAGGCCCACGCGAACATCATCCGGCTATGACAGAGGCGGACATGGGCAACTTTTATCGTCGTTATTACGGCCTGGATCAGGAAAATCTCGTGGCTCCGGTCGAACTCCTAGGCCTCGCCGGGCGTAACTTGAAGTCGATCTCAACGCAGCCGTCAATCAGAAAGCGCTCGAAGACTTCCAGCGCGTGATGGCGTGCCGGAGAGCTCAGGCTATAACGCCAGGTGGGGCCAACTTGCTGGCTTACTTTCAAAAGCCCGCCTCGCGCGATTTTATGCTCAGCCAGCAGACAAGCCAGGTTTCAATGAAGCCGAGACTCCCTGAAAAGACAGCGTCAGACACCGGGTAATGCTATAGAAATAAATAATAAAAACCAATAAAGAGAAAAACGTGGCCGAGAAGCCAGATATTGTCAGGTGGTAATTTCACTTCACCCATGATGATCAGGGATTGCCTAACGGGTATATTATTCGCCCAATCATCCGGAAGCGAATATCAGACAACTCTCTAAAGAACCCAGCCGGATTACTCCGGTATTGCACGGCATCCCGTTCATTTCCCACCCTTGCCACCATGCGGGCGACAATGGGGGTCAACAAATGACGCCAGCCGAGCAGCCCATAAGTGCCGTAAGGTTGCCACTTGACCCTTCCGGCCAATGATACGCGGGGCTTCACCAGCGGATCCGCTAGGCTATCTATCGTTTCCTCAAACGTGGAGGCGCGACCGGTGCCGGGATCAAAATACATGGGATACAAGATATAGGCTGCGGCAAACAGCGCCTCCACGGAGAGCGTCCTGCCACGGCGGGTCAGAGGCTGCCTGTCATCCGTCAAACCCCAGCCAGCATAAAAAGGCGCGCCAACAGTCGTGACTTTCTTTCCCCGCATCAAAGCCTCAAAACCCGCAAGAGACGTGATGGTATAGATGTGGTCCGCATGCTCCAGCGTATCCGGCAAAGAAACCTGCCCCTTCATGATGGTGCACAGGTGCGCCACCTCATCCGGGTTCGAGACCTCCCGGCGCATCCGGCTCAACACATCCGGGTGTGGCTTGTAAACGATATCCGCATGGGGGTTTTCCTGCGCAGCCAGACGCACGAGGTCATTATTCGTAAACGGACGATCGCATCCATAAAGAATGGAAGCATCCTCCTCCACCTGGCCGACAACCAGGACCTGGGGGCGATGGCTCTGGCCGCTATTCTGTTGAGCGGCGGGCGGCGCCAGGCGGCCGTTATACTTCGTCAGCCTCTGCTGCAATATGCGCCGGATGCCCTCCCGTGCACGCTGGATCAGCGCCGGATCACCATCAAAGTCATGATGCAGAAGAAGCTGCTCCAGATCACTGGGGCCACGGCTGTCGAAATACGGCCGGAGGCTATCCAGTGACAAAGAGAATGGGACCGAATAGCCCGCATGCGCTTCCAGCGAGCGTATGAAGCCATCCTCCATGAAATAAACCTGAAGGCCAAGGAGCTCGATCTCATGCAGCGCGAAGGGGGGAAGATTATTGCTCCACACAAGAACTACCGGCTTCTGTGGCGCTGCCATAAGCGGCAATATCCTGCGGCGAAAATCGCGCTCCGTGATCCGGAACGGTACGAAATGAAACTGTTTGTGCGGAAAAAACTGTTGCAGGAAGGGGTGTTTCCACGCCTTCATGTGAAAGGCGATGACTGGACCTGGCCGGGTGAGCGCCTCCGCGCGCACCGCAAGCGGACTACGCCAGTTGTTCAGGGAAGCATCCATCGGTCAGTTGCGATCGCGAATATTATAATAGGCCATGGTGACGACGCCCCACAGGAACAGACCGCCCAGGAACACCAGCGCCACATTCATGAGGCGCGAGGGATATTGCGCCAGTTGCGACAACGTCGGCTCAATGAAAGTCGCGAGATATCGCTGCTGGTTGTTGGCATCCATCCGGGCCTTTTCCAGCCCGCCAAGCGCGGCGGTATAAGCCTTTTCCGCAAATTCGCGTTCCGTTTCCAGAGATTCATATTGCAGAATCCGGGTAGCGACATCGCCGGACTGATTGCCCCCCGTATTGCCGCCGCCGAAACGTTGTTTTTCCTGCTCCAGCTGCTTTTCCAGACTTTCGATCTGCGTGGTGATGACACGGATGCGCGGCGAGTTCGGCGCCATTCGCGTCAGCGCGGCCGTCAGTTCCGCTTTCAGTTGCGTCAATTGCTGCTCCAGGGAGCCGACGAGCTGCGCGGCAAGCTTTGCGGCTTCGACGGGGTCAGCCTCCTGCGACACATCCCGGAAATTGCGTAATGCCACGCGGGCCGCGGAAAGACGACCTTCTGCAAGCGCAACCTCATCCTGAGACGCCTTCAGAACGCCGTTTCGCGCATTGAGCGACAGATCGTTGATCAGTCTCTCGCTTTCCATAATCACGGCCGCAGCAATGGTTTTCGCCGTCTCGGGATCAAATGCCTTGACGGTGATATTGAGGATCGATGACGTATGGTCATAATCGACCTTCACCATATCCTTCCAGTAAACAAGCTTTTCTTCGATGGGCAGATTCGGCTCAAGCGCATAAAAGAAATCCATGCCGCGACGCGCAAAAGCCTTCTCGAGATCGATCGTCTGCGAAACGGCCTCGATCATGCGCTCGCTGCGGATGTAATCGAGCAGCATATATGAATCTGCACCGGTCGTGCTGCCGCCCGCGCTTTGCGTGAACATGCCAAGAATATCACCACTCACCTTGCCATCGATGCTGCGCACGGCGAAGGCCGCGGAGCTGTGATATTGATCCGCCGCGACGAATGCCATGTATAATCCGGCAACCGTGGTGGGAAGCGCAACAGCGAGCAGAAAACCGGCGCCAATCACCGCATGGCGAAGCTTGAGGCCTTTCAACTTCTTCCGCTTGTTCGGCGACGCTTTCGCCTGACGTGATGTGTTGTCACGCTCAGCCTTCAGATCAACCTTCAGCAGATTATCAATCACCGTGGTATTGGTGCGTTTTGCTGGAAGCTGAGCGCTCTCCACCTTGTTGCTGGAACGCTGTTGATCGTCGCTCATTTTCCACTTCCTTTCATATTGCGGTCATGAACGCGGATCGCATCCTCGACATCATCGAAATATGTCAGTTTTCCATTTTCGAGAACGACACCGCTCTGGCAATAATCGCGGATCGTTCCCGTGCTGTGAGATACCATTATCACATCGGAGTCCTGCAAGCGATGCTGGAAAACCTCGTGACACTTCTGCTTGAAGTTGGCATCGCCAACCGCCGTTATTTCATCGACCAGATAATAGTCGAACTTGACGCCCATGCTGACGCCAAATGCAAGCCTGGCCTTCATTCCCGAAGAATAGGTGCCGACCGGCGCTTTGTAAAAGGCTCCCAATTCGGCAAATTCTTCGACATATGCGACCAGTTCTTCGGTATCGACCCCATAGATACGCGCCACGAACCGGACATTCTGTTCACCCGACATGCTCGGCTGGAAACTGCCCTGGAAACCGAGCGGCCAGGAGATGCGGCCGCTGCGGACAATTCGTCCCCGGTCCAGCTGCAGGGAACCGGCGATCAGCTGCAGCAAAGTCGATTTGCCGGCGCCGTTGCGGCCAAGCAAACCAATGCTGCGGCCACGATTTATCACAAGCGACGCGTTCTCAATGATCGGTTTCTTGAAACCTTTGACACGCGCATATTTTGTTGCCTGTTCCAGTCTGATCATCGGCTCCTCAACACGGACGCTGAGCGGGTGAACAGAAGAAGACCCATGAACAGGATCGTCAGAGCGAAGGAATAGAGATAGGTCATGTTCATCATGTCCGCCCGGTATTCTGGATAAAACCCTTTTCGGAACAACATGACGACATGAACCAGCGGATTGAGCAAAACAATATCGCGGATCGGGGCGGGAAGCGCGTCAGGCAGGAAAAAGACGCCGGAAATCAGGAACATCGGCCTGTTGATGATGTTGAAGACCTGCTCGTAAAGCGGAAACCGCAACGTTGCGACATTGTTGAATATGCCGATCCCCAGGCCGAGCACGGTCGCCGCGAAAGCCGCCTCGATAATCGCGGGCCAATTGAGATATACCGGCTGATCGACCGTCAACAGGATCACGCCGAGGACGCAGAAAGACACGACAGAGGTCGTTCCCGCCTGCAGAATATAGCGGGCGACGATGGTGTCGATCGGCGCGACGTTGGGATAGCTGAGCAATGTCCGGTTGGCTTTGATCGCCCCGTTCAGGAAACCTGCCATCGCCGCGTAGAACTGAAAGGCGAGATAACCCGTCGCAAAAAAGAGCGCAAAGCTTTTCCCGAGAGCGGGCGTATGCGTTATCGCCATGAAAATCAGCGACATGAATGCTATGTGGCCGGCCGGATCAATGATTGCCCAGACATATCCGCCAGGCTTGCTGCCAAATCGCGTCGACATCTCGCGGATCAGGAGCGCACCAACCACGCGGATATGAGCCTTCAGATAATACACTCCCGGCACCTCCGCATCTCACTCAAACCGCAGAAAAAAGTGCCCGCGATGGGCAAGAGTCGCGCGCCTTTCGCATTCCTGGCACGATCTGCGGTATTTATGACACTCAACGGCAACGGAAGAAAGCTTAATCAACCAGATTTCTAACCTGGTATGCGGTTCCTATCGGCCGCCCGACGAGCTGCAGGAAGCGATCCAGATCAACCACGGGGTGACGGGAAACATAGATAACGTCGCGGCTCTTGATCGGGAACGTCTGCCCAACGATGAGACTGTCGGCGCGGGTCATGTCCAGGCGATAGACCAGCGGGTAACGCCCGTCATTGTTCGGGTTCATGCCCTTGTCACGCAGCTGCCGGAAACGCTCCGCACCAAGCAGATCCGCCACGATTTCGGGTTCTTCATAACGGAACACAAAATAGCCGGCAGCATTGGAACGATCGGAGGCTCCACCTCCGGCCATGGCCACGGCCTCCAGAATATTCAGGTCGTTGGCCCCGAACTCGATCCGGCTGTTCTTGCTGACCTCTCCAAGGACGGTAAATGTTCGTGGATCTTTGGTGACGAATATCTGGTCACCGGGCTGGACGTAGATATTCTCAGACGGATTTTCGATAACCGTCTTGAGGAGCGCGCTGCCGGTCGCACGCCCGCGAACAAGGGTAACATAGGATTCATAAGGCTGAGCACTCGGACCACCGGCCTTTGCGATCACCTCGGTAATAGTCTCACCTGTGAGGCTCATCGGCACCATGGAAGGGCGCCCCACGGCACCGGAAACGGTAACGTTTCTGGAACTTGTGCCAACACTGGTAACAAGAACGTCCGGCTCGATCGCCTTGTTGGTCAGGCCCGAGAGAATCTTCTGGCGCGCCTCTTCAAGGGTGGCGCCTGCGAACTTGACAGTGCCGACATAGGGAATTGCCGCGGTACCGTCTGGCTGCACAACCACGTCCAGAACCGTCTGCTTGTTCTCGGAACTTGAAAACAGCCCGTTCGCACCGGCTTCGAAAATGGAAATCTTGAGCTGATCACCGACGCCAATCACAACACGCTTGGCTGCCCCGCCGATACCGAAGCGCCTGTGGAGTGTCGTCGTGGAGAAGTTCGCAACCATCTGCGCCGAACGATGGCTCACATCGACGACATCGAAGACCGTGGAAACGGAATCGCCTTTCACCATTGCCGGCTTGCCGGCCTGTGATTTTATCTCATCAGCAGTGGGCCCGGCGCTCGGCAATGTGTCACATCCGCCAATACCGATTGTCGAAACGACGATAAAGCAGTTGCGAAAAAGTTTCGAATTCCCCAGAAAACGCAAACCAAATATCCCCAGAAATGCTCGTATTCCAACGCGAACGCCGCCCTGTCCAGGCACTCGACACAGTTGCATAAACCCATGACCTTTTAACCTCAACACGAGATTAATGAAGACCACAAAATATGACACAGCAACTCGCAGCCACTTCTTTGTTGACGCATGTGCCATTGTTACAACGCTGCCAACTCTCTGGCTTCATGTCGCTTTTCCGGGCGGCGACGTGGGACGGACCCACAATCCCCTCCCGGGACGTTGATCTCGTTCCGCAGCAACCTTCCGGCGATTGCAGTCGCTGCTGCGACTGCCCCTTCCCTTGAATAAAAGTTTCCCCGGACGTGAATGGCCGCGGCCAGAAGCTTAAAAAAATCCTCGACCAGCGCCGTGTCCGGCCTTTCAGGCGTCCGCCAGAAATCATCCAGCGCCCCCTGATAGGTTGCACCTTGGACATCATATACCGCGCAGCCGAGGACCTTGACCGGAATTCCCTGCCGCAGGCCATGCAATACCGCGGTTGAATTCACCGTCACCAGACCACGGCTAGCCTCGGTCAATCTGAGAAGGTCACCACCATCGACATAATGAACCCTGGCTTCGACACCGTTCAACTTTGCCGTTCGAGCAACCACATGGCGCCACTTCATCAAGCCGTTATCGAGCGGGTGAAGCTTGACGACCAGTTCAGCGTCATCTGGAGCATATCGTGAGAAAGACGCGATGATCTCCTCGATCGCTTCGCCCTGCGTCGAATACGGCGAATGTGATCTCAATTGATAATCCGTCTCGAGCTGAAGCGGATAAACAAAGAAATCGCGGCCGGACCGAACAACCGCCTCCACGAGCTTCTCCGCCCTGCGACGCTCCCTTGGTGACGTCAAAAACCGTCCGACCCACCCCGCATATTCGGCGATGGGATGAAAAAGGCCGTGGCGGCGATAACCGGGATACAAGGCGGAGAGAAACACATTTGGAAGATTATAGGCAAGATCGAGCAAGGCCTCCGTCAAGAAGCTCTGACTGAACTTTCGTGAAAAATCCGGCGCAGGAAGTCCCTGCGCCACGCGCCTGATCTCGGCGGGATCATTCGGGAATCTGGAGTTCGAAGACATGCCGTCTTTTTCGACGGTAACCCAATCTGGTCGCAGATACCCCATCTCGATAACGGTCACGGTGACATTCAGCGTTTTGGCAGCATCGATTGCCGCACGATGATAGGGACGCTCCTCGCCCAAGAGGATCAGATCGGTAACGCCAAAGTCACGCAGAAAGCCATGAATGTAATCCGACCAGTCAGGCCAGGTTCCGCGATAGTTGATAGCCCCCGACCGTCTCCAGAACAGCCAGTCACCGGCATTGAGATTGATGCGCAAACAGCGGTGCCCGGCATGTTCCAGACGGCCTGCCAACCTGTAAAACAACGAAGAAGACGGTCCCTGCAAGAACAGGAATACCCTCTCCTTCGCTTCTGGGGACTGGTCGTTCATGCAAATCGCTCTTTGTATAACTTCGCATGAAGCAGGATCGTCTCGATCAAATTCCAGGGCGCCTCCTCCCTGACCTGCACTTTAGAACCGGCATTCTGAGCTGCCGCTCCCAACGGAACGACAAAGTAATCTGTGCGAGGGTCCGGGAACGGGTCCGCGTAGCTTTTGAGCAGCGGCGCGTGATCACCGTAAAAGGCAAGCCAGACAGGCCGTTCCGAGGTGTCGAGCGCCGCAACCAGAGTTCCAAGGGCATCGTCGGCACGCTGCAGAAGCTCACGATAGATCTCTACTGGCTCGGTCAAGCCTTCACATCGACCAGCTTCCCACGGTCCATGGTTCGCCATCGATGCAACGAATACAAACGTGGGCTTGTCGTCATCGATGTCTTCTATCGTTTTCAATACTTTATGCGTGAGATCATGATCCGAGACGTAAGGGTCGGCAGTTGTCGGCTGGTGATCAAACTCATCCAGCATCGTCAAATGTTCGAAACCCAAAAGCGGCAAGGCTTTATGACGCATGAAAAACGTGCGGTCGTAGGGGTGAATGAACTGCGTGTGCCAACCGTTCCGCAACAATTTATTCGGCCATGCCAACTCGGCGTAATGTCCCGCGCGCAAATACGGGTAGGAGGCGTCGACATGAACCTCCTCGGGTTTCAAGCCGCTCAGAACGGCAAATTCCGTTCGCAGCGTGTAACCGCCTTCAAACACATTGGTAAGCCTGCCCGATTGCGCCGCCCGCTTTTTCAGCCTGTCGATGGTTGGCAATTCAAGTTGGTTATCACCCAGGTTGCGCAAGTCATAGAAGGATTCCGACTGCCAGACGACAACCAAGGGAGCGCCGTGATGCTCGCCATCGATCAAATCGTGGATCACGCGATGCAGGCCATCAGAAATCTCTTTGACCAGCGTGTCACGATTTTTTCCGAGCCAGACGAGGAAGTGCAAAACCACAGACGTAAAGGTTCCAAACCGGACCGTGTTTGGCCGCACTTTAAGAGTGAGGAGCAGGGCTTCCGACAGGCTTGCGGCAACGCGGTTCACCCGCCTGACGAAGAGAAGACTTAACAGGCCAATGTAACCGACACACCCGAATATGACCCAGAATGCCTTGTGCCTTGAGGGCAGCACGGTCGGCTCAAAAATCATGTACAGCGCCGAGACGCCGAAAACATATAGGCACGCGAGAATCCAGAAGATGATGTTGAATTTCGTCGCGTAGAAAATCGTCTTATATTTAAAAACGTCAAGGACCAGAGCTATGTCGGAAAACAGCAGCGGCTCGCGAATAAACGCAAATTTGACGCGTGAAATCGCGGTAAAAATAACGAAATAGCTGGCAGCCGCATGCGCGGCATAGATCGGGCGCCAGGAAATCACAAAAAAGAACGCAAATACCAGAGCGATGACCGGCAAGCGAGCGCAGTTCTCGACAAGAAAACGACGACGACTCCGAACCTGAGAATATTTCCTGCGCGCTTCCGCGGGCAATGCGAAACGGTCTGTGGCATATACCACCAAAGCAGCCGCGGCAAAGCATAGCGATGTCAGCAGAAATGGGTGATCTTGAGGCGTCAATGAAATGCCCATGAGAGATGTCGTTCGGTCATATCGGTGTCCCTGATTGCGAAAATAGTCACTGATTTTCCGGTCAGCATTTCCTTGCGTGAAATGAAACAGACCGCTTCAGCTGCCAGTACAGCACAGGTTTGATGAAGCTGCCCAGCATAGCCAAAACCTTCAGCTTTAAACCAAAATGGACTTCCCGCCTGCGGCGGGAGATGCCGTCGAAAATCTGCCGGGCAACGGCTTCTACAGACCAGGGACTTGTGTTTCCCATCAATGTCTTGGCGAGCGGCGGCCTCTTCGGCAGCTCATTCTGAAGCTGCGGCGTGCAGGTATCGGGCGGAAAACTTATGCCGATGTAGATTCCGGAACAGACCTCACTGCGAAGGCTCTCGGCAAATGCGGCCAGGGCCGCTTTGGAGGCGCAATAGGCGGAGTATCCCGGGATACCAATAAAAGCGGCGGCAGAGGAAATCATCATGATGTTTCCCCTGCCACGACTTTTCATCCCGGCGTAGATTGCTCTCACGGCATTGACCGTGCCTGAAAAATTGATGTCCATCTGCATTTCAAAGTGCGAAGGAACCAGTTCTTCAAAAAAAGCAGGCTCAACGACACCGGCCGACGTGATCAGTAGATCGCAAACACCGAACCCGCGCTCGCATTGTTCGAAAGCCTCGCGGAGTAGATCCATCCGCCTGACATCGACCGAAACCGTATTCACCCTGCCTGGTCCAACCTGCCGCAGGTTTTCACAGGCGATGCGGAGCGCATTTTCATCTCTGGCGACGAGCGAAACGTCGTAACCATTCAGGATGCACAGTCGGGCGATCTCCAATCCGATGCCACTCGAACCACCCGTAATGATCGCGTGCATATTCCACCCCGCCTCAACGATTTGCGACGATGCGCTGCAGCTCATCCAGATTCAGGGACGCGGCTGAGATGTTTTGTGCGACAAGCTCTTCGAGAAGCTTTGCAGTTGTTTCAACGGCACGGCAGATCTGCTCTTCCGTGTGTTCAGCCGTCAGAAAGAACCGGATTCTGGCCAGGCGTTCAGGCACGGCGGGATGAATAATGGGCAGCGCATTGATACCCGCTTCAAAAAGGCGATTGCTCAATTCCACAGCGCGCAAAGAATCACCGACAATGACCGGAACGACCGAAAAGCCGGCACTCGTACCCGTATCCAGTCCCCTGTTCTTCGCCGTATCGAGAAACAGCTGTCCGTTACGGTAAATCTGACGGACGCGCTGAGGCTCCTGCCGCAAGACAGCTAGGCTACCAATCGCTGCGGCCGCCAAAGGAGGGGCTAAGCCGACGCTGTAAACGAAACCGCCCGCGTGCCCTTTGAGAATTTCCACCAGAGCCCCGTTTCCGGCGATATAACCACCACAGCTCGATGATGTTTTCGACAGCGTTCCCATCCAGATGTCGATTTCGGTCGGGTCGATACCGAAATGTTCAAACGTTCCCCGCCCCTGCGCTCCCAGCACACCAAGCGCATGCGCCTCATCAACCATCAGCCAGAAAGGATATTCATCGCGAAGACGCAGTATGGTCGGCAGATCGGCAATGTCACCGTCCATGGAGTAAACCCCCTCGACGATCACGAGGACATTTCGATAGTCCTGCGCGGCGCCGGAGAGGATGCGCTCCAGATCGGCCATGTCATTGTGCTTGAAAACCAACCGCTTCGCGCCGGATAACTGCGCACCCGTAAGCGCACTGTTGTGAATGAACTCATCATGAATGATGAGGTCCTGCGGCGTCATAAGGCAGCTTATGGCTGAAAGATTTGTCAGATACCCGCTTACAAAACAAACGGCTGCCTCAACGCCGTAATTTTCCGCAATGGATTTCTCCAGCTCGACATGCAACGGCCTCTCCCCGGCGACCAATCTGCTTGCCGAAGAGGAAACTCCAAACTGTTGAATGGCGCGTCTTACCGCCTCATGAACGTCCGGATGAGTGTTCGTTCCCAGATAATCATAGGATGCGAAATTGATCAGCTTTCGACCATCTATCATGGTCTCCGCTCCGGCAGCTATGTCATGCGAGCGATGGAAGGGGTTTTTCACGCCCGCAAATTTCGCAGCAGCCTTCTGTATCTGAAGGGACTTGTAGGCAGGATGGTCTTCAAAAGCCCCACGCACCTTTTTCTGCGACGGTACATTCTTCTCCGTGGTTCTGAGATCGCGTTTTTTCTCGACCTTGCCACGCTGCTCACGCAGCTTCTCCAGCATCCCTGCCGAGAGCATCGGGTTGGCTCCACCACGACCTGCACCGTTTCGTGTGCTCACTGGACGGCCTCCGGAATCTTCTGAACACCATGCCTGTTTGCCAGCCCTTCCAGCAAATCATCAACGGCATCGTCGTTCGTATCCTGGGGTTGGCGACTCAGCAACTTTTCGCGAAGCTTCCCAACAATCGCTCCAACCGTCGTGTTATCGGAAATGCTGCTCAACGGGAGATCAATCCCGGTTTTCTGCTGAAAACTCGTACCCAGCTCCATGGCCATCAAACTATCCAGACCAATATCCCTGAGGACCTTGTCCGGGGTAATGTTGTTTTCAGCCATTTTTAAGATCGAGGCCAGTTCCGCGGCGATCAGCGAGTGCAGAATTACCTCCGCATCCTCAGCGGATTTATCGGCAACCATCGAATAGAGATCTATCTGCTCGCCAACGGCAACCTGCTCGTGCATCTGACTATTCGAAATTGCCGAAAACAAGGGTTGTTTCACGGTCTTCAAGGTTCCAGCCGCTGCCCAGTCGATGTCGGCAATCATCACCGTCGCGCCGTCGACATCCGCCGGCATGGCAACGAGATATTCCTCTACAAAACGCAAGGCGTCGCGCGCTTTCAGCGCCGTCTTGCCGATCCGCTTGGACAACAGCTCGTTCACCTGCGTATTGCGGGCCAGGAACCCCGTATCCGCTATCGCGCCGAAACCAACGGCCAGGGAGGGCTTGCCCCGCAGGCGACGGGCCCGTGCAAGGCCTTCCAGATACCCGTTTGCGGCGACATAGTTGGATTGCCCCGGGTTCCCGACCATCGTGGTTGCGGACGAAAACAGCAGGAAGAGATCAAGATCGTCTCCCTCGGTCAGCTTATCCAGAAGCACGGCACCTTCGACCTTGGTGTGCACCACAGGCCTGTTACGTTCGCGGCTGAGATTTGAAATCAACGCATCATCCAGCACCATAGCAGCGTGTACGACGCCCTTCAGAGGGGCCGCTTTTCGCAGATCCGCCAGCAACGCACGAAGTTGCGTCTCATTGGTAACATCGCAGGCATGGACTGACGCCTCGATCCCCATCTCCTGCCAGCGTGCAATGGCATCGCGCGTATCGTCATCCAGAGTGCCGCTGCGCGTTGCGAGAGCCAGATGCGAAGCCCCCTTCTCCGCCAGCCAATTGGCCGCCTCAAGTCCAAAACCGCCAATGCCGCCGATGACGAGATAGGTACCGGGCAAAACACGGAAATCGGGCCGACGCCCCCGCAACACGGCTTCTCTTCCGCGTGCCGGCGGCGTAACGAGAATCTTGCCGATATGACCGGCGCTTTGCATCAGCCTGAAAGCCGTGGAAATCTCGTCATGGGAAAAGGCTCGGTAAGGTAGCGGCTTCAGCGCGTTTTGCGCAAAAAGAGCCGAAATTTCCTCGAATATCTTCGAGGTGATATGCGGTGCCTCCACCAGCAGCTGATCCGCGTCGATGCCGAAATAGGAGATATTCTTGCGGAACGGTCGCAAGCCGATCTTGCGATCGGCATAATAGTCGCGTTTTCCAAGCTCCAGGAAGCGTCCGAACGGTTTCACCAGTTCCAGACTGCGTTCCATGGCCTCCTGGAAGAGAGAGTTGATGACGACATCCACGCCCAGACCGTTTGTCACGCGCAGGACATCATTGAAAAACTCGAGGGAGCGAGAATCGAAGACAAAGTCGACGCCGAGGCTGGCCAGCAAATTCCGTTTTTCCACGGTGCCGGCCGTGGCGATAACCGTCGCACCCTTGAGTTTCGCGATCTGCAAGGCAGCAAGTCCGACACCACCCGCAGCACCATGGATGAGAACCGTCTCGCCGGCACGCAAACCCGCAAGCTGCACAAGCGCATAATAAGCCGTCAGGAATGTAACAGGCAGCGTCGCCGCCTCGACAAGTCCGATGGTGTCGGGAATACGCGTAACCCCCTTTTCAGGGACGACGACATGGGTCGAGAACGCATTCGGCCCGATGCCCATCACCCTGTCGCCCGGGCCGACATGATGCACATCGCTCCCAACCGACAGAACTGTTCCGGAAAACTCCATGCCGATCGTGGCGCCTGCAAAGCCGTCCTCGAGCGCCTCTTCCGGCAGCATCCCCATGGCCCACATGACATCGCGGAAGTTCAGGCCTGTTGCCGAAACTTCCACAACGACATCACCGGAACCCGCGACCGGCAGGCTGTTCTCCTGCCACTCGATGGTCTCGATGCGGCCAACCGTGCGCTGTACGATCGAAGCAGCCTGAAATGTCTCTGTATGCTGCTTTGACCGTTTAAAGGGACCGGAAACGACCCTTAGCGGCTGCCATGATCCATCGACGGCATCATGGAGCAGTTCGTTTTCACCCTGCGCCTGCAATGTCAGAAATTCGCGCCAGAGCTTCTCGGTCAGCGCGCCGCCGGCAACATCGATCGTAACGACGTCGATCTCGTCATATTCGTTTTGGAGAACCCGTGCGAAAGTCCAGACCGCGTGGGCAACCGGATCGACGCAGGTTCCATTCGCCGGCGCGCCGCCCGGAGCGACGATAATCAGCCTCGGCGGATATTTCCAGGCTCCCGTGGAGCAATGCCGCAGGGTTTCAGCCATGTCGCCCAGAAGACAGATATAGTCCTGAAGGCTCGACGAATGGGTCGCCGGCGCAGAATGATCCGGCAGAACCAGTATGATATCGAGCTCACCGGAGCCCAGTTCGGCCAGGGCATCCTGCAAAATCCCGGGGGTCAAATCCGGACCGCACTCAAGTTCGACGTGCTTGCCTGCCTGCAGATCAGGAAACGGCGTGTCTTTCGGCTTGATCGTCAAAAGGTTTTCACGCGCCTGCAACGGCCGGGATTCATTGATGCCGATTTCACCGCGAGCCGTCAGGATGGCCAGTGATCCATCCTCGAAATCCGCCCGAACAACGGCGCCATCGGCAAAACCGAGTTCGCCGATCCGACCCAGCATCTCCTCGTTGGAAAGCATTTTTCCAACCGGCAACTCCGACAGAACGC
>RCUT01000492.1_pt1 | contig 20463 bp, 17 predicted proteins | sample 2166171 | NCBI WGS metagenome assembly RCUT01 (sample SAMN09932757, study PRJNA488358) | compost metagenome | isolation source: compost soil in 4-hydroxybenzoic | place: Germany: Experimental Botanical Garden
ATGCGGCCAAAGCCATTGATTGCGATACGAAGGGTCATGGAGCTACCTCTGGCAGACCGGGTGAAGCCCGTGGTAAACGAGGAACTGCTTCACTGAATCTGTTTTTGTTGTTGGAATTACAAGATTATTCGTAAAAAAATAGAAAACAAGCCTTTTTGCTGGCAGTATTTTGTTCAATCTACAACGAGCGATCGGCCAAGCCGTTCCTCCCGCAACGCATCGCCCCTGCCATTGAGCCTAGGCCGCGATCGTTGATAAGGGAAACCGCCGCAGAGGTCGCAACCACCGATAGCCTGGAGTCCAGTACATGCATCCGCGCATTCTTGAGGTCACCCAACGGCTGATCGCCCGTAGCCGTCCCACCCGTGAGCGCTACCTGCAGTTGATTCGCGGTGCGGCCAGCGATGGGCCGATGCGGGCCAAACTGCAATGCGCCAACTTCGCCCACGGTGTGGCCGGCTGTGGCTCCCAGGACAAGAACAGCCTGCGCATGATGAATGCGGCCAACGTCGCCATCGTCTCGGCCTACAACGACATGCTCTCGGCGCATCAGCCTTACCAGCACTATCCCGAACAGATCAAACAGGCTTTGCGCGATATCGGCTCGGTTGGCCAGTTTGCCGGCGGTGTGCCGGCCATGTGCGATGGCGTCACCCAGGGTGAACCGGGAATGGAGTTGGGGATTGCCAGCCGCGAAGTGATTGCCATGTCCACGGCCATTGCCCTGTCGCACAACATGTTCGATGCGGCGCTGATGCTGGGCATCTGTGACAAGATCGTCCCGGGCCTGTTGATGGGCGCATTGCGGTTTGGTCACCTGCCGACCATTTTCGTGCCGGGCGGGCCGATGCCTTCGGGTATCTCCAACAAGGAAAAGGCCGATGTGCGTCAGCGTTACGCTGAGGGCAAGGCCAGCCGCGAAGAGCTGTTGGAGTCGGAGATGAAGTCCTACCACAGCCCCGGTACTTGCACGTTCTACGGTACGGCCAACACCAACCAGTTGCTGATGGAAGTCATGGGCTTGCACTTGCCCGGCGCCTCCTTCGTCAATCCCTATACACCGCTACGCGATGCACTCACCGTCGAAGCTGCACAACAGGTCACGCGCATGACCAAGGCCAGCGGCGATTTCATGCCGCTGGGCGAGATTGTCGACGAAAAATCCCTGGTTAACTCCATCGTCGCCCTGCATGCCACAGGCGGTTCGACCAACCACACCCTGCACATGCCGGCGATTGCCCAGGCTGCGGGTATCCAGTTGACCTGGCAGGACATGGCTGAACTGTCCGAGGTGGTACCGACCCTGTCTCACGTCTACCCGAATGGTAAAGCCGACATCAACCATTTCCAGGCGGCGGGCGGCATGGCCTTGCTGATTCGCGAACTGCTCGATGCCGGGCTGCTGCATGAGGACGTCAACACTGTCGCCGGCCATGGCCTGCGTCGTTACACCCAGGAGCCGTTCCTGCAGGACGGCAAGCTGGTCTGGCGTGAAGGGCCGCAAGCGAGCCTGGATGAAGCAATCCTACGCCCGGTAGCGCGGCCGTTTTCTCCGGAAGGTGGTTTGCGGGTGATGGAAGGCAACCTAGGGCGCGGGGTCATGAAGGTTTCCGCTGTTGCCCCTGAGCATCAGGTGGTCGAAGCCCCGGCGCGGGTGTTCCACGATCAGCAGGCGCTGGCCGATGCCTTCCAGGCCGGTGAACTGGAATGTGATTTTGTCGCGGTGATGCGCTTCCAGGGGCCGCGCTGCAACGGCATGCCCGAACTGCACAAAATGACCCCGTTCCTCGGTGTGTTGCAGGACCGTGGTTTCAAGGTGGCCTTGGTCACTGACGGGCGCATGTCGGGAGCTTCGGGGAAAATCCCGGCGGCCATTCATGTCTGCCCGGAAGCCTTTGATGGTGGGCCACTGGCGCGCGTGCGCGATGGCGATATCGTCCGCGTCGACGGCGTTGCCGGCACCCTCAGCGTCAAACTCGATGCTGCGGAGTTGGCCAAGCGGGAGATCCCACCGGCTCCCAGTGGCAATGATCTTGGCTGCGGTCGTGAACTGTTTGGTTTCATGCGCATGGCCCTGAGCCCGGCAGAGCAGGGCGCCAGCGCCTTCACCTCGGCGCTGGAGCAATTGAAATGAAGCGCGCCCTGGTCGGTGATATCGGCGGCACCAACGCCCGCTTTGCCCTCTGGGAAAACAACCAGATGCATGCGGTGCAGGTATTTGCCACCGCCGATTACACCAGCCCTGAGCAGGCCATTGGTGCTTATTTGCAGGCCCAAGGCGTAGCCAGGGGCGAGTTGGCGGCGGTTTGCCTGGCGGTGGCTGGACCGGTCAGCGGTGATGAGTTCCGCTTCACCAACAACCATTGGCGGCTCAGCCGCCAGGCCTTCTGCAAGACCTTGCAGATCGAGCAACTGTTGCTGATCAATGACTTTACCGCGATGGCCTTGGGGATGACCCGGCTGCAGCCTGACGAATACCGAACGGTGTGCCAGGGCGAAGCCGAAACCGGGCGGCCGGCGGTGGTGATCGGCCCAGGCACTGGCCTGGGGGTGGGGACTTTACTGGGCCTGGAGGACGGTCGCTGGATGGCCTTGCCCGGTGAAGGTGGGCACGTCGACCTGCCGGTGGGCAATGCTCGGGAAGCACAGATCCGTCAGCAGATCGAAAGCGAGATCGGTCATGTCAGCGCCGAAACCGTGCTCAGCGGCGGCGGCCTGTTGCGTTTGTATCAGGCTGTCTGTGCGCTGGAGGGGCAGCCGGCAACGCTACAGAGTCCTGCGGCCATCACTGATGCTGCGCTGGCCGGTGAGCGGCTGGCGCTGGCAGTGGTCGAGCAGTTCTGTCGTTTCCTTGGTCGTGTGGCCGGCAACAATGTGCTGACCCTTGGCGGGCGTGGTGGCGTCTATATCGTCGGCGGCATCATTCCACGTTTCGCCGAGTTGTTCTTGCGCAGCGGTTTTGCCCAGAGCTTTGCCGAGAAAGGTTGCATGAGCGGCTACTTCAAGGGCATTCCAGTGTGGTTGGTGACGGCTGAATTTTCCGGTTTGCTGGGAGCCGGGGTGGCCTTGCAACAGGCCGGTTGAGCGGGCTAACTGGCCGCTCACCGGCAACGCCGACTCCCACAGTCCACGCCTACAAGGAAGCACGTTGTGAGCAAGTCGATACTGCTGGTCGACGATGACCAGGACATTCGTGAACTGTTGCAAACCTACCTGAGCCGCGCCGGCTTCAGTGTGCAAGCGGTTGCCGACGGCCAACGCTTTCGCCAGGCCCTGGATGGCAGCGACTGTGACCTGGTGATTCTCGACGTCATGCTGCCCGATGAAGACGGCTTCAGCCTGTGCCGTTGGGTGCGCCAGCATCCACGCCTGGCCCAAGTGCCGATCATCATGCTCACCGCCAGCTCCGATGAGGCCGACCGGGTCATCGGCCTGGAGCTGGGCGCCGATGATTACCTGGGCAAGCCTTTCAGCCCACGCGAGTTGCAGGCGCGGATCAAGGCTCTGCTGCGCCGCGCCGGTTTTGGTCAGGAGCGTAACGGTGGCGATGTACTGACGTTCGATGACTGGCGCCTGGATACGGTCAGCCACCGCTTGTTTCACCGCGATGGTGAAGAAGTGATTCTGTCGGGCGCCGACTTTGCCTTGCTCAAGTTGTTTCTTGATCATCCGCAGCAGATTCTCGACCGCGACACGATCGGCAACGCTACCCGCGGCCGGGAACCGATGCCCCTGGACCGCATCGTGGACATGGCGGTCAGTCGCCTGCGCCAGCGCCTGCGCGACACGCAAAAGCCGCCGCGCCTGATCCGTACCGTGCGCGGCAGTGGTTACCTGTTGGCGGCCAGCGTTGCGCCCGCGCACTGACCGGCGCTGGCGCCTGCCGCTGCCGCGTTCGCTGTTGGGGCGTATGCTGCTGTTGACCCTGCTGGTGGTGCTGCTGGCCCAGGGCCTGTCGAGCCTGATCTGGCTGTCGCAGCTGCGCGCCAGCCAGATGGAAGGGCTGGTCGCCAGTGCGCGTAGCCTGGCCCATTCGATGAGTGCCAGCGTCAGTTACTTCCGCTCCTTGCCGCTGGCCTACCGGCCGATGGTGCTCGACCAGTTGCGCAGCATGGGCGGCACCCGTTTTGTCGTTTCGCTGAACGACAAGCCACTGGACATGCAGGTGATGACGGTAACGCCGCGCAAGCGTGCGGTGATCAGTGCTGTTGACCAAGTGCTGCGCCAGCGTCTGGGCGCACAGATAGATGTTTCCGTTGAGTTTGTCAGCCCGCAGGACCTGCGGATCTTCAACAGTGGCTTGAAGCTCGATGAGCTGCCGCGTTCCTGGGCGCACTACGCACTGACCCTGGAACCGGTCAATCCCCCGGTACTGGTCACCCAGATTCGTTTGGGCGAAGGCGAATGGTTGTACATCGCCTCGCTGATGCCAGAACCCTACACCAGCCTCGAAGACGAAGGCCTGCCACGTCAACAGGTGTGGTTCATCGGCCTGACCAGCTTCTTTCTGCTGCTGTTCATCGGTTTGCTGGTGCATTGGCAGAGCCGCCCGCTCAAGCGTCTGGCGCGAGCGGCACGGGAGATGTCGCTGGGTGCAGATGTCGAGCCGGTGGTGGAGGGTGGGGGCAGCGAGGTGGTCGAAGTGGGTCGGGCATTCAATGCCATGCGCGAGCGCATCAGCCGCTACCTGACCGAGCGTAGCCAGTTGTTCAGTGCCATTTCCCATGACCTGCGCACACCGATTACGCGCCTGCGCCTGCGCGTCGAATTGCTTGAGGACGAGCAGCAACAGGCCAAGTTCAGTCGCGACCTGGACGAGTTGGAGATGCTGGTAAAAGGCGCATTGCAGTGCGTGAAAGACACCGACATTCACGAAAACATCGAGCCTGTTGACCTCAACCACGCTCTCGATTGCCTGATCGAGCCGTATCTGGCCAGCGGCCGAGTAACGCTTCAGGGTAGGGCGCTGGCGCCTTATCCGGGTAAACCGCTGGCGCTGCGCCGGTGTATGGGCAACGTGATCGACAATGCCTTGAAGTATGGCGAGCGCGCTCACCTGCGGGTGCTGGATAGCGAAACCGGGTTCGTCCTGCAGGTTGACGATGAAGGGCCGGGGGTGCCCGCGCAGCGTCTGGAACAGGTATTCGAGCCGCATTTTCGCTTGGCCGGGCAGCAACAGGGCTACGGCCTGGGCCTGGGGATCGCGCGCAACATTGCCCATAGCCATGGCGGTGAACTGAGCTTGCGCAATCTGCGTGATGGCGGGTTGCGCGTGACCTTGAGCTTGCCGCGTAGTAGCGACTGACGTGCTGTACAGAGGAATGTCACAGGTTGGTGACATTCGCGCATCCCTTCGTTACCTCAGCCCCCCAAGCGTCTGGTTAGACTCCGATGCACGCGCAAGCACCATGACTTGCACCTGCATAACAACAAGAAAAGGTTCCGCCCCATGAATGCGATCAGTCGCCTCGCCGCTGTTATTTCTCTCACCTGTCTGTTGCCCCTCAGCGCAGTGGCTGCCGGTACGGTTGAAGTGACCCATTGGTGGACCTCCGGTGGCGAAGCCGCTGCGGTGAAGACCCTCAAGGAGCAGGTTGAGAAAGACGGCTTTACCTGGAAAGACAATGCCGTCGCCGGTGGCGGTGGCGCGGCTGCGATGACCGTACTCAAAAGCCGCGCGGTTGCTGGCAACCCGCCAGGCGCTGCGCAGATCAAGGGGCCAGATATTCAGGATTGGGGCGCCATGGGGCTGCTCACCGAGCTCGACGAGGTCGCCACGGCCAACAACTGGGATGCGCTGCTGCCAAAGAAAGTGGCCGAGATCATGAAGTACGACGGCCATTACGTAGCGGTGCCGGTGAACATCCACCGGGTCAATTGGCTGTGGATCAACCCGCAGGTGTTTGAAAAGGCTGGGGCCAAGGTGCCGACCACCCTTGATGAGCTGTTCGTCGCCGCCGACAAACTCAAGGCTGCCGGCTTCACTGCGCTTGCCCACGGCGGCCAACCCTGGCAGGACAGCACGGTGTTCGAAGACCTGGTGCTGAGCATCCTCGGGCCTGATGGCTATCACAAAGCTTTCGTCGAACTGGATGACGCGACCCTGACCGGTGCGCAGATGGTCGAGGTATTCAAGACCCTGCAACGCCTGGGTACCTATATGGACCCTAATCGCGCCGGGCGTGATTGGAACATTGCGGCTGCCGAAGTCATCAATGGCAAGGCCGGCATGCAGATCATGGGCGACTGGGCCAAGAGCGAATGGACCGCCGCTGGCAAGGTCGCGGGCAAGGACTATCAGTGCGTGGCCTTCCCCGGCACCCAGGGCAGTTTTGCCTACAACATTGACTCGCTGGCGATGTTCAAGCTCAAGAACGGAGACGACATCAAAGCCCAGAATGACCTCGCCAAGGTTGCTCTGGAACCTGAGTTTCAGACTGTGTTCAACCAGAACAAAGGCTCGCTGCCGGTCCGTCAGGACATGGACATGAGTCAGTTCGACGCCTGCACGCAGAAGTCCTCGGTGGATTTCAAAGAAGCCGAAAAAGGTGACGGCTTGCAACCGAGCATGGCCCACAACATGGCCACGAGCCTGGCGGTACAAGGGGCGATCTTCGACGTGGTAACCAACTTCTTCAACGACCCGAAAGCGGATCCCGCGACGGCGGTCAAACAGCTGAATTCGGCGATCAAGTCGGCCAAGTGATGGACTAGGCCGCAACTCGGTCCACTGTGGGAGCTGGCCTTGCCAGCGATGCGGTGCATGGCGCCGCCCATCACACGAGATATCCCTGATGAACACGATTGCCACTCTGAACAAGGCCACGCCCGTCGATGCCTTGCAACGCTGGCTGCCCAAGCTGGTACTGGCACCCAGCATGCTGATTGTCCTGGTGGGCTTTTATGGCTACATCCTCTGGACCTTCATCCTGTCCTTCACCAACTCAAGCTTCATGCCCAGCTACAAATGGGTGGGCCTGGCGCAATATGCACGGCTAATGGAAAACGACCGCTGGTGGGTGGCGAGCAAGAACCTGCTGCTGTTCGGTGGCCTGTTCATCGCCATCAGTTTGCTGATCGGCGTGCTGCTGGCCGTGCTGCTCGACCAGCGTATCCGCCGCGAAGGCTTTATTCGCACGGTCTACCTGTACCCCATGGCCCTGTCGATGATCGTCACCGGCACGGCCTGGAAATGGCTGCTTAATCCCGGCCTGGGTCTGGACAAGATGCTCCGCGACTGGGGCTGGGAAGGCTTTCGCCTGGACTGGCTGGTCGACCCGGATCGAGTGGTCTATTGCCTGGTGATCGCCGCTGTGTGGCAGGCGTCGGGCTTTGTCATGGCACTGTTCCTGGCAGGTTTGCGCAGCGTCGATCAGTCGATCATTCGCGCCGCGCAAGTGGACGGTGCCAGTTTGCCGAGCATTTATCTGCGTATCGTGCTACCGAGCCTGCGCCCGGTGTTCTTCAGCGCGCTGATGATCCTCGCCCATATCGCGATCAAGAGCTTCGATCTGGTCGCGGCGATGACCGCAGGTGGCCCGGGCTATGCCTCGGACCTGCCAGCAATGTTCATGTACTCATTTACCTTCAGCCGTGGGCAGATGGGCATGGGTTCGGCCAGTGCGATCCTGATGCTCGGTGCGATCCTTTCGATCCTGGTGCCTTACCTGTATTCGGAACTGAGGAACAAACGCCATGACTAGTTCCCTGGTTTCGCGTCGGTTCAACTTCAGCCGCATTGCCATCTACGCCACGCTGCTGCTGGCCTGCGCGCTGTACCTTATTCCGCTGATCGTGATGCTGCTGACCAGCTTCAAATCGCCGGATGACATCCGTACCGGCAACCTGTTGAGCTGGCCTGAAGTGATCACCGGCATTGGCTGGCTCAAAGCCTGGGACACGGTCGGTGGCTACTTCTGGAACTCGGTGAAGATCACCCTGCCTGCGGTGGTGATCTCGACCCTGCTCGGCGCCTTGAACGGCTACGTGCTGTCGATGTGGCGCTTTCGTGGTTCGCAATTGTTCTTCGGCTTGCTGCTGTTCGGTTGCTTTCTGCCGTTCCAGACCGTGCTGCTGCCAGCCTCCTTCACTTTGGGCAAGTTGGGCCTGGCCAGTACCACCACCGGCCTGGTGCTGATGCACATCGTCTATGGCCTGGCTTTTACCACGATGTTTTTCCGCAACTACTACTGCAGCGTGCCGGATGCCTTGGTAAGGGCGGCGCGACTGGACGGGGCGGGGTTCTTCACCATCTTCGGGCGCATCCTGCTGCCGATGTCGGTGCCGATCATCATGGTCTGCCTGATCTGGCAGTTCACCCAGATCTGGAACGACTTTCTCTTCGGTGTGGTGTTCGCCAGTGGTGACTCGCAACCGATCACCGTGGCCCTGAACAACCTGGTCAACACCAGCACCGGGGTCAAGGAATACAACGTCGACATGGCGGCGGCGATGATCGCCGGCTTACCGACCCTGTTGGTCTATGTGCTGGCTGGCAAGTACTTCCTGCGTGGGCTCACCGCCGGCGCGGTCAAGGGGTGAAACAACATGGCAACGCTTGAATTGCGCAACGTCAACAAGACCTACGGCAGCGGTTTGCCAGATACCTTGAAGCACATTGATCTGTCGATCGATTCGGGGGAGTTCCTGATTCTGGTGGGGCCTTCCGGCTGCGGTAAATCGACCTTGATGAACTGCATCGCCGGCCTCGAACAGATCAGCGGCGGGGCGATTCTGGTGGACGATGCCGACATCAGTGGCATGAGTCCCAAGGATCGCGACATCGCCATGGTCTTTCAGTCCTACGCGCTGTACCCGACCATGAACGTGCGCGACAACATCGCCTTCGGCCTGAAGATGCGCAAGATGCCGGCGGCGGCGATTGACGAAGAAGTGGCCCGGGTCGCCAAGCTACTGCAGATCGAACACCTGCTGACGCGCAAGCCGGGCCAGTTGTCCGGTGGCCAGCAGCAGCGTGTGGCCATGGGCCGGGCGCTGGCGCGGCGACCGAAGATCTACCTGTTCGATGAGCCGCTGTCCAACCTCGATGCCAAGCTGCGGGTGGAGATGCGCACCGAGATCAAGCTGATGCACCAGCGCCTGAAGACCACCACCGTGTACGTCACCCATGACCAGATCGAGGCCATGACCTTGGGCGATAAGGTGGCGGTGATGAAGGACGGCCTGATCCAGCAGTTCGGTACGCCGCAGCAGATCTACAACGACCCGGCCAACCTGTTTGTTGCCAGCTTCATCGGCTCGCCACCGATGAACTTCATTCCGCTGCGCCTGCAGCGCAAGGATGGGCGCCTGCAGGCGCTGCTCGACAGTGGTCAGGCTCGTTGCGAACTACCCTTGGGCATGAGTGATGCCGGGCTGGAGGAGCGTGAAGTGATCCTTGGCATTCGCCCAGAACAGATTGCCCTGGCCCCGGCGCAGGCCAACGGCCTGCCGAGCATTCGCGCCGAGGTGCAGATCATCGAGCCCACCGGTCCTGACCTGCTGGTGTTCGTCACGCTCAACCAGACCAAGGTCTGCTGCCGCTTGGCACCGGATGTGTCGACCCGGGTCGGTGACACCCTGACCTTGCAGTTCGATCCGGCTCGGGTGCTGCTGTTCGATGCTGCCAGCGGCGAGCGCCTGGGGGTGAATGCCACGCCGCAGCAGGCCGGCAAGGACAATGTCGCGCAATTCAAGGGTCGCTGAATTCGTTGTAAGTCGTACACGCCCATCAAGAACAATAAAACGAGGACACAAGGGATGGATCACTTAAAACGCATCAAGCCACTGCTTCCGCTGGGTCTGCTGGCGGCCCTCGGGGTCAACTGCGGGGCGCAGGCTGCCGATGCCTTTGCCCCGGAGTCGCAATGGATGACCGGCGACTGGGGCGGTACCCGTACCGAACTGCTGGAGAAGGGCGTCGACATCAAAATCGACTACGTTGGTGAAGTTGGCGCAAACCTCGATGGCGGCTTCAACGATGACAAGACTGCACGCTACAGCGACCAGTTCGGCCTGGGGGCCGCGCTGGATCTGCAAAAGCTGCTGGGCTGGGCCAACACCCAGGCCAAGATTCAGCTGACCAACCGTAACGGCGAGAACATTTCCAATGACCGCATTGGCGACCCGCGTGCCGGCACCCTGAGCTCATCGCAGGAAGTCTACGGCCGGGGGCATATGGTGCGTCTGACCCAGCTGTGGATTCAGCATCAGTTCTTCGACAACAAACTCGACATCAAGGCCGGTTACTTCGGCGAAGGCGAAGACTTCAACACCTTCCCGTGCGATTTCCAGAACCTGGCGTTCTGTGGCTCCCAGGTGGGTAACTGGGCCACTAACATCTGGTACAACTGGCCGGTCAGCCAGGCAGCGATCCGCTTCAAATACAACATCAACGATGAGCTCTTTGCGCAAGTCGGGGCGTACAACCAGAACCCCTCTCAGCTGGAGCACGGCAACGGCTTCAAGCTCAGCGGCAGTGGTACCGCCGGTACGGTTTTGCCGGTCGAGCTGGTCTGGTCACCGAAAATCAACAGCCTGCCGGGCGAATACCGTGTGGGTTACTACAAGAGTACGGCCAACGCCGATGATGTGCGTGAGGATGACAACGGTCAGGATGCGGCGACCACGGGTAACAGTTATCGCGTGCATGACAGCAAGCATGGCTACTGGTTTGTCGCGCAACAGCAACTCACCCGCCATAACGGCGATGCCAGCCGCGGCCTGAACATCGCGGCGAACGCCACCTTCCATGACAAGGACACCAACTTCATCGACAACTACCAGTCGTTGATGTTTGTCTACAAAGGCCCGTTCGATGCGCGTCCGAAGGATGACATCGGCATTGGTTTTGCCCGTATCCATGTCAACGACGACGTGAAGAAAAACGCCGAGTTGCTCAATGCCGCCAACGGTGTGGGCAATTACGAAGATCCGTTGTTCTCGCCGCTGCGCACCACCGAATACAACTACGAGCTCAACTACGGTTTCCACGTGACCAACTGGCTGACTGTTCGTCCTAACCTGCAGTACATCACCCACCCGGGTGGGGTGGACGAAGTGGACAACGCGCTGGTCGCTGGCTTGAAGATTCAGTCGTCGTTCTGAGGCAATATGTTGTAAATTTACGAGCTTGTCGCGGGCTTGGCCCGCGATGAGACCCTAACTAACAACAAGAGTCCCAGGTTATGCCCGAGCACCCGCTACAGCGCTTCTTCACCTCGCAGAGGCCGAGACCGACCTTTGAGTGGGAGCGTTATCAGCAGCGCGATGTGCTGATCATTGATCACCCCCAGTGCCAGGCTGCATTCAGCCGCCAGGGGGCTCAACTGTTGCACTTCCAGCCCAAGGGCGAACGCCCATGGTTGTGGTGCGCTGCGCAATGGCCACAGGTCGGCGCCATTCGTGGGGGTGTGCCCGTGTGTTGGCCCTGGTACGGTCGTCATCCCAGTGAAGATATGTGGCCAGCCCACGGTTGGGCGCGCTTGCTCGACTGGAAGCTGATCGACAGCAGCGAAGATGAGCAGGGCGTGACACTCAAATGGCGTTTGCAGCTGTGCGACTGGCAGGTTGATTTGCAGGCGCGACTGGGCGAGCGCATGGAATTGCAGCTCAGTACCGAACATCAGGACAGCCAACCTTGTCAGCTGAGTCATGCTCTGCTGGCTTACTGGCGTATTAGTGACGTTTCTGAGATAGCGCTGTCTGGACTAGAAAACATTGAGGGCTACGACCGTTTGAACCGTCAGGCCTGTCGCCAGAAGGGCGCCTTGAAGGTCCATGGCGGCTGTCAGCGGGTGTTCCCCAACGCCGCCAATGTGCAGTTGCACGATCCGGCTTGGCAGCGACAACTGAGCATCGATACCGGTGACAGTGAGGACACCATCGTCTGGCACCCGGGCAGTCGGCCGTTGATGGGCGTCAGCAGCAGTGAAACCCTGGGGTTCGTCTGTGTCGAGGCGGCCAGTGGCAGCAGTGACAGCCTGAGTCTGGCGCCGGGTGAACAGGCTCACCTGCGTTTGCAGGCACAGTTGTTCAGTTGAGTTCGTCGTCGATCGGGTAGCGGCTGGCGTTGAGGCTTTCCTTGATCTTGCGCAGGTGCGGCTGGAAGTCCACGCCACGGCGTAGCGTCATCCCGGTAGCCAGCACGTCGAGTACGGTCAGCTGGATAATCCGTGAAGTCATCGGCATATAGATGTCGGTGTCTTCGGGCAAGGGAATGTTCAGGCTCAGGCTACTGGCCTTGGCCAGGGGCGAATCGGCGGCAGTCAGGCCGAGTACCGAGGCACCATTCTCCCGGGCCAGACGTGCAACTTCGACCAGCTCGCGGGTGCGCCCGGTGTAGGAAATGATCACGAACAGTTCGCCGGTATGGGCCACCGAAGCCAGCATGCGTTGCATCAGTACATCGGCGTGGGCGGATACGGCGAGGTTGAAGCGGAAGAACTTGTGTTGGGCGTCCAGCGCCACCGGTGCCGAAGCACCGAGGCCGAAGAAGTGGATTTGTCGGGCCTGGATCAGCATGTCGACAGCGCGGCTGATCAACTGCGGATCGAGTTGCTGGCAAGCACTGTCCAACGAGGCGATGGCACTGCCGAAGATCTTCTGGGTGTAGGACGCCGGATCATCGTCGGCTTCCACCGCCCGGCTGACGTAGGCGGCGCCGCTGGCCAGGCTCTGCGCCAGTTGCAGCTTGAGCTCGGGGTAGCCGCTGACGCCGAACGAGCGGCAGAAGCGGTTGACGGTCGGTTCGCTGACCTTGGCCGCCTGGGCCAGCGCAGCAATGCTGAAACGGGTGGCTTGTTGCGGGTTGAGCAGGATGACTTCGGCGACTTTGCGCTCAGCCTTGTTCAGCTCTTCGAGGCGGCCCTGGATCTGCTCCAGGAGGTTTCGCACGCGGTCCATGGGTGTTTTCCTTGGGTCGTTGAGACAGCCGGCTGGCGACAGCAGCGGGCTTTTGACACGGTGGCCTATCGTACTGATGGCATGGTTGGCACACCACTTGAATCTGTCCACTGGGTAAAATGTTGTGGTTTTTACTACATTATTCCTTGAAAACTGCGATTGAAAACGGTATTTCTACGTCAACTTGATAAAAGAACCAACATCATGGCATCGATCAGCGTTGAACCTTGCACCTTTGCCCTGTTTGGCGCCCTCGGCGACCTGGCCTTGCGCAAGCTGTTCCCGGCGCTTTACCAGCTCGACCGCGCCGACTTGCTGCACGCCGAGACGCGGGTGCTGGCGCTGGCGCGTGAGCCTGGCAGTGCGGATGACCACCTGGCATCAATCGAGGCGCACCTGCAGGAATTTGTCCCAGCCGGGCAGATTGAACCGTTGGTGTTGCAGCGCTTTCTGGCGCGCCTGAGCTATATCCATGTCGACTTCCTCAAGGTAGAGGACTACCAAGCCCTGGCCCAGCAGGTTGGCGACGACAGTCAGCTGATCGCGTACTTCGCAACCCCAGCGGCGGTCTATGGCGGTATTTGCGAAAACCTCGACAAAGTCGGGCTCAGCGCGCGTACCCGCGTAGTCCTGGAAAAGCCCATCGGCCATGACCTGGACTCTTCGCGTCGGGTCAACGATGCCGTAGCGCAGTACTTCCCGGAAAACCGTGTCTATCGCATCGACCATTACTTGGGCAAGGAAACCGTACAGAACCTGATTGCCCTGCGCTTTGCCAACAGCCTGTTCGAAACCCAGTGGAACCAGAACTCGATCTCCCACGTGGAAATCACCGTCGCCGAGAAGGTCGGCATCGAAGGGCGCTGGGGCTATTTCGACAAGGCCGGGCAACTGCGCGACATGATCCAGAATCACCTGTTGCAGTTGCTCTGCCTGATTGCCATGGACCCGCCCAGCGACCTCTCGGCCGACAGCATCCGTGACGAGAAGGTCAAGGTGCTCAAAGCCCTGGCGCCGATCAAGGGCGAGGGCCTGAGCACCCAGGTGGTGCGCGGCCAGTACATTGCCGGCTACAGCGAAGGCAAGCCGGTGCCCGGTTACCTGGAAGAAGACAACGCCAACGCCCAGAGCGACACCGAAACCTTCGTCGCCCTGCGTGCCGACATCCGCAACTGGCGCTGGTCGGGGGTGCCGTTCTACCTGCGTACCGGCAAGCGCATGCCGCAGAAGCTGTCGCAGATCGTCATCCACTTCAAGGAAACCCCGCACTACATCTTCGCCCCGGAACAGCGTTTGCAGATCGGCAACAAACTGATCATCCGCTTGCAACCGGACGAAGGTATCTCCTTGCGGGTGATGACCAAAGAGCAGGGCCTGGACAAGGGCATGCAGCTGCGCAGCGGGCCGTTGCAACTGAATTTCTCCGACACCTGGCGCAGCGCGCGAATTCCCGATGCCTATGAGCGCTTGCTGCTGGAAGTGATGCGCGGCAATCAGAACCTGTTTGTGCGTAAAGACGAAATCGAATATGCATGGAAGTGGTGCGATCAACTGATCGCCGGCTGGAAGAACAGCGGTGATGCGCCCAAACCCTATGCCGCGGGGTCGTGGGGCCCGATGAGCTCGATTGCATTGATTACCCGTGATGGGAGGTCTTGGTATGGCGATATCTGAACTGCAACTGCCGGCTAACGTGACGGCACACGACTTCAACACTGCCCAAATGCTCGCCGAAGGCTTGGCCAACGATGTAGCGGGGCGTTTGAATGCAGCCATAGCGCAGAAAGGCCAGGCCGTCTTGGTGGTCTCTGGCGGGCGCAGCCCGGTGGCGTTTTTTCAGGCGCTGATCCAGCAGCCGCTGGACTGGTCGAGAGTACTGGTGACCTTGGCCGACGAGCGCTGGGTGCCGGTCGAGCATGCTGACAGTAATGCCGGTTTGCTCAAGCGTCATCTGTTGACCGGCAATGCCGCCAAGGCGAGGTTCCTTGGCCTGTACCGCGCTGCCGCCAGCCTTGAAGCCGCTGCACTTGAAGCCGATCAAGCCCTGGCCGAGCTGCCGGGCATCGATGTACTGGTCTTGGGCATGGGCGATGACGGGCACACGGCCTCGCTGTTCCCCAATAGCCCGAACCTCAGCGAAGGCCTTGATCCACAGAGCCCGCGCCGCTGCTTGCCGATGCTGGCGCCAGCGGTGCCTCATCAGCGCCTGAGCATGACCCGTGCCTTGCTTACCCGCGCCGCGTTCACCGCCTTGTCTGTGCAAGGCCCGGGCAAACTCGCTACCCTGCGCGCCGCGCTGGCGGGTGCCGATCTGGCCCAAATGCCGATTCGTGCCTTTTTACAAGACCCCCTGGATATTTACTGGTGCCCATGAGCCAAGGATCCGCCGCTATGACCACGCATGAACTGAAACAGCCGGGAGTTTCCATGGCCGACAAAGTTGCCCGGATCGATCAGATCTGCACCCAGGCGCGTATTCTGCCGGTGATCACCATCGCCCGCGAAGAAGACATCCTGCCCCTGGCCGACGCCTTGGCTGCCGGTGGTATCAAAACCCTGGAAGTGACCCTGCGCTCACAGCATGGCTTGAAGGCCATCCAGGTGCTACGTGAGCAGCGGCCCGAGCTGTGCGTCGGTGCTGGCACCGTACTGGATCGCAAGATGTTCGCCGCCGTGGAAGCAGCCGGTGCACAGTTTGTGGTGACTCCAGGCATCACCCCGGACATTCTTGAGGCGGGCGTGCAAAGCGAGTTGCCGTTGCTGCCGGGAATCAGCACACCCTCGGAACTGATGATGGGCTACGCCCTTGGCTACCGTCGCTTCAAGCTGTTCCCCGCGGAAATCAGTGGCGGTGTGGCAGCGATCAAGGCCTTCGGCGGGCCATTTGGCGATGTGCGTTTCTGCCCAACAGGTGGAGTCAACCCGAGCAACGTGCGTAGCTACATGGCACTGCCTAATGTCATGTGCGTAGGCGGCACCTGGATGCTCGACAGTGGCTGGATCAAGCATCGCGAGTGGTCGCGGATCAGTGATTGCAGCGCTGAGGCATTGGCACTGCTGGACTGAATTTAACTGAATCGTTGTGTGCTACACGGCTTTACGGTGCGCTTGGTCGGCGCACCGTTTTTTTTCGCCACTCAGAAACTGTCGCTGGTGCTGAAGCTACCACCGCCGCTGCTGCCGGAAGTAGAGAAGCCGGTGCTGGAGCTTGAGCTGCTGGAACCGGAGCTCGACCAACTGCTCGACGATGAGTCGCTGGAGGACGAACTGCGTGGCACTAAACGTCGGCCACTTTGTAGCAGGGTTTCCAGTGAGTGCAGGCTGAGGTCACGGGCCATATAGTCGGCCAGCAGACGCTCGAAACTCAGTTGGGTGTGGTAGCTGTAATCGCTGTCGCGGTAGTAGTCGGTGCGCAGCGCCCGTTCCAGTTCCTTGGCCCGTTCGTAGTCACCCAAGGCGTGTTCATGTTGGTCGCGCAGGCCTGGTAGTTGGGCCTGCACGTCATGCAGGCGTGGGTGCAAGTCCTTGAGCTGGGCGACGATCCGGTCGTCGTTGCTGTCTGGGGTCTTCTGCACCTCGAGCATCAACTGTTCAAGGGTCTGCGCCTGCAGGCGTTCGGTGATGTTCTGGCGGATGCGCAGGTAGTACGGATCCTGTTTGCTGGCAAAATCGGCCAGTTGCTGGTGCTGCTCGTTGGCCCGAACTTTGGCGGCGACGATGTGATCGTTCAGCGCTGCGTCTTCGCTTGTCAGAGGGTCCATGCCTGCAGCCGTTCGGGCCTGGGCCAGGCGTTGGTCGCTATCGGCCTGTAATGCGGCAATTAGGGCCAGGCGTTCGCCTTGCAGCTCTTCATTGCGGGCCTGCATGGTTCGCAGCATCTGTTCGGTGCTGCGATTGCCCTGAAAGTTCACGCGCTTGGCTAGCGTGTTGTCCAGCCAGCGGTGCAAGCGGTTGTAGCGATACTGGGCGGTGCCGTAGTCGCGCTTGAGCAAGTAGTCGTAGATCGGGTTGGCACGGTATGTCGGCAGCTTGTCTAAACACTCCTGGCGGATCTCGTTGTAGCCGGTGATCTCTTCGCCATTGGCCTGTTGTGCGGCCAGCAATTGCTCGCCCAGTTCGCACCAGGCGGGTTGGCGTGCAAGTTGATCGTTGACCTGGCGGTCGACGCTTGCGATACGCGTGCGCAACGATTGCTGGTTGGCCAGCGAGCTGGCGATGTCCGTTTCGATCCGGGCCAGTTCCGCGCGCAGTTGGGCTTCAGCATCCCGGCGTGCCTGTAGTTGCAGCAGGGTATCCTGGTCGAGGGCCGGTCGATGCTCGAGCTTGAGAGTGGCAATGTTGCTCAGGCGCGTGAGGATATCCTGTTCCAGGCGCGCCTCCTGATCGCTCAGGGCAGTCAGCCGTTGCTCGGCGCTACGTAGCAATGCCTCGCTGTTACGGGCATTCTGCGCCACGGTACTGGTGAGGGTAGTGGGGGTCATGTGTTCACCAGTCCATGATCATGTCGGGAGTACTCGCGGCTCGCTGGTTGAAACGCAGGCTCAGCGAGTTGGCAGCCTTGCTGGCCATCATCCGTTCATCAACATGGCCGTCGTCGAGCTTGTCCTGCTTGACCTTGAGGTACTCGGCCTGGCTGACGCGCACAGCGAAAAGGCGGGTCCAGCGTTGCTCGCCGGTTTCGACGCTGGTGACCGGCACTTCTGCCCTGATGCCTCCCGGATCGGTGGCCTCGACCACCAGGAACCAACTTTTGCCCTTGTCGCTGACTTCGCCGCGGTTACAGCCTGCTGCATCGTAGCAACGCTCGACACCGGACTTGATCCCACTGCGGTCTACGACCTGAAGGGTCAGCGCTACGGCGGCAAAGTCGAGTAACCGCTTCAGGTGCTGGAGTTGAGTGCGGGTCTGGCTGAGGTTCTGGGTGTCCAGGCTCTTATTGGCATGTGCTAGCAATGCTTGCAATTGCGCATGCTCGCCAGCGGCCAAGGGCATTGCGTTGAGGCGCTGCAACAACTGATCGCGCAAGGTCATCTGCTCAAGCCAGTAGGCGCTCTGCTGGATTTGATAATCCAGTTCGCTGACCTGGCGGCTGGCCGCTTTGAGTGTGTCCTTATCTTTGACGTGCAGCAGGTGCTGGTCGGCAGCGGTGGCCAATTCCTTGAGTTTGGCGAACGGCTTGATGCCGTCCTGATAGGTCGGCATGGCCAATAGCCGTGCGAGCTCGTCGCGCTGCTCGTAGATGCCCGCGACGGTTGCGAAGCCGTCAGTGTTTGAGCGCAGTGCAGCGCTGACCTGCTTGAGTTGTGCCTCGCGCTTTTCGATCAGGGCCTTGACGTTATCCCGGTTGGCTTTGTGAACGAACTGCGGCAGATCACTGGCAACGGTTTGATCCAGTGGCGGCAATGTCTGCTCGACTCGCTCGAGAATACGGCTGACGGCGACATCGGGTTGCGCCAGTAGCTGGTCCTGCCACTGCTTGAGCTTGTTGTGCTGGCGCTGGATTTCGCTACGCAGGCGATCGTCGTGGCGCCGCAGGTCATGGGCGCTATTCTCTATATCGACGGTGATGCTGCTGTCATGCACGATACGGGTGCACTGGGTGACCAGCGCCGCCGCGATGATCGCAAGGGTCAGTTTGTACAGCTGGCTGCGCGCCATTGACGTTTTGCTCAGCAGCCGTTGGCGCCAGTTCAGCACAGGCGCCTCGAAGACCAGGCGGCGGGCGAAGAACTCGCGCACGCCTTGCTCGATCAACGCCTCATCGAAAGCGATGTTGTGGCGCTGGTAATAGTCACGAATACGCGCCGCTACTTCCCCGCGGCGCTTTGGCAGGTTCAGGTGTTCCTGGACCTGCATTTGCTGGTGGCGCAGTTCATCGACGAGCGCCATCGCTCCGAGCTGTTCGGAGAGTGTAATAGCGCTCATCAAGCGGCTTTGCTAAGTAATGCAGCAAACGTGCGCTTGGCGTCCTCGACGGCCTCGGCGATGTCGCGGGAGGCATTGCTCGATTCTGTCCGGTACGTTTCTGTCAGGCTGTTCATGTCGGTCTGGAACGACAGTGTGGCCTCGGCCAGCGCGCGTACCGAATCAACGTTGATGGTCGAACCGTAGCTGGCTTTTACGGCCGCTTCGAGTTGCTGATTGCCGGTGCTTCCCAGCGCTTCCAGGCCCTTGCTGATGCCGTCGGTGGTTGCATTGAGGGTATGGGTGGCTTCGGCCAGGCCACTGTTGCTGGTGAAGGATACGGCAAGCCCGGTCAGCACCACTTCATTGGTGGAGAAGAACGACACCATGCGCTGGTATTGGCGCTCCTTGACCACGTGCACCTGATTGATCCGGGCGAAGACCATTTCGGCGGTGTTGTAGCCCACCTTCAAGTCATCGGCGATGTCCTTGACGATCTGGTAGCGCTTGTCTTCGTCCTGCAGGGCTCGCACGGCTTCGTCGCGGCGCAACTCAAGGGCAGCGCGCTGGACCGGTTCCGCCGACTCAGCAGCGGTGACTTGCTGGTTTGCTTTGCTCAGCTCTGCAGTGCGCTGTTCCAGGGCCTGGCCAGCAATGACCAGTACCTGCTGGGCCTCGATCTCGGCAGCTTTGATGGCCATGCGAAAGTCCATATAAGACTCCAAGATCACCGTCTCGCGGCTGATCTGGTCGTTGGCCGCCTTGCATACCTGCAGGTAGTTTTCGCGAATGTCGTTGAAGCGACTGGGGATCGAGCCGCGGCGAACGTTCATCCAGGCCTGCTTGAGCTTTTCCATGCTATCCAGGCGCCCGTCGTCCATCCAGCCGGCCATGGCCGCAGCGTCTTCACGGATTGAGGTAAAGCGCAGGGTGATGTCCATAAAGCGGGTGGAGATGTCCATGCCTTCAATTTGCTCGCGAACCATGCTGTTGAAGGCAGTGGATTGCTGCAACACGGCGGCGATGGAGGTGACCTTGCCGCTGTCGTACTGCGCTACGCGATCCAGCAACACCAGGACCGGAGCGTCCTGGACGGGGCGAAGCAGGTTGATGCCGATGGTGCGCAGGCTGCTCAGTGCGCGTTCAAGGTAGTGGCTCATCGAGTGTCCATTCTAGGTGTATGACTTGAGTACAGTGTGTGCAGATCAGAAGCCAAGGGAGCGCAGCCACATCGGTCTTCTTCCATGGGACGATGCGAGTAACGGTGACGCATGGGGGCAGTATACCGGCCATGCCAAGCGAATTGATGGCAGTTTCTGCGGACAAACGAAAATGCCCGCCTCCGTTGGGAGGCGGGCATTTCAGTTACAGCGTGATCAAGCTACGTTTCAGGCCGCTTTGGCTGCCTGCTGACTCAAGGAGCGGTTCAGCGCACTGAACAGCGCCTTGAAGCTGGCGGTGGTGATGTTTTCATCGATACCCACACCATGCACCGGACGACCACCGGCAACACGCAGCTCGATGTAGGCCGCCGCTTTGGCGTTGGTGCCAGCGCCGATGGCGTGCTCGTTGTAGTCCATGATCTCCACGGCAACCGGCAGGCCGGCCACCAGGGCTTCGAGGGCGCCATTGCCCTTGCCGCGCCAGTGCAGGGTG
>RCUT01000493.1_pt1 | contig 20443 bp, 19 predicted proteins | sample 2166171 | NCBI WGS metagenome assembly RCUT01 (sample SAMN09932757, study PRJNA488358) | compost metagenome | isolation source: compost soil in 4-hydroxybenzoic | place: Germany: Experimental Botanical Garden
TATTTATTCTACCTTTGCGGCAAAATTTATACAGCATGGAAAAGAAACGTAATACTATTTCATCGTTTATGGAAAAGTACTACCTGCATTTCAACGCTGCGGCGATGGTAGATGCGGCAAAGGCTTACGAAAAACACCTTGAAGAAGGAGGTAAAATGATGATCACGCTGGCGGGAGCGATGAGTACAGCTGAAATGGGTAAGATTTTAGCCGAAATGATCCGTCAAGGCAAGGTTGATATTATCTCTTGTACTGGTGCCAACCTAGAAGAAGATATTATGAACCTGGTAGCTCATAATAGCTACAAACGTGTTCCTAATTATCGTGACCTGAGCCCTCAGGAAGAATGGGATTTATTAGAAAATGGGTTTAATCGTGTTACTGATACCTGTATTCCTGAAGAAGAAGCATTCCGTCGCCTTCAAAAACACATTTTCCATCAATGGAAGTCTGCCCAAGATAAAGGTGAGCGCTACCTTCCACATGAGTTCATGTATAAGATGCTACTTTCTGGTGACTTGGAACAATACTATGAAATTGATCCTAAGGACAGTTGGATGTTAGCAGCTGCTGAACGCAACCTTCCTATTATTTGTCCAGGATGGGAAGACTCTACAATGGGTAATATCTTCGCTTCATACTGTATAAAAGGACAGCTAAATCCTTCGACCATGAAGTCAGGTATTGAATATATGACCTACTTATCTGATTGGTACATCAAGAATTCAGGAGGTAAAGGTGTAGGCTTCTTCCAGATAGGTGGTGGTATTGCAGGAGATTTTCCAATTTGTGTAGTTCCAATGCTATATCAGGACATGGAAATGGAAACTATTCCATTCTGGAGTTATTTCTGCCAGATCTCTGATTCAACCACAAGTTATGGATCGTATTCAGGCGCTGTTCCAAATGAGAAAATTACGTGGGGAAAATTGGACATTCATACACCAAAATTCATCATTGAATCGGATGCCACTATTGTTGCTCCCCTCATTTTTGCCTGGTTATTAGACATGTAAATTATTTACTGATATATATCAATAGCTGCTTCATGGCGGCTATTGTGTTGATTGTAAGTAGTTTATTTATATGGAAATAGCTTTATTTAGAATAGTTATAAATTGATAAAAAGTGTCACACTATTGTCATAGACACACTTTTATACCTATTTTTGTGCGCTAAATGTTAATTAGGAGTGAAATCATTTTTCGTTGAGCTAACATTTTGATTATAAGTTCGTAATATATAGTAGAATTACATAGAGCATGAGTAAGAACTCGAACGTTTTTTTGAAAACTTGTCTGAAAAAAGGTGCATTAATCCTCACAATCGCCTTTTTAAGCGTTGCGCAAGCCTTTGCTGCCGACCCTAAGGAAGGGGAAACGCTCTTTAAAGCTAACTGTACTTCTTGTCACGCCATTGGCAAACGTGTAGTAGGTCCTGCATTAAAGGATATCCACAAAACCAGAGATGAAGCGTGGTTAGTTAAATGGATTCACAACTCACAGGAATTGGTGAAAGCCGGTGATCCTGAAGCAGTGAAAATATTTAATGAGTACAATCAACAGGTAATGACCGCATTTCCTAATCTTTCTGAAGATAACGTGAAGTCAATCTTGGCTTACGTTGCCCAAGAAAGTGAAGCACTGGATAAAGCTGCTGCAGCTGGTCCTGCTGCTGGTGCCCAAGGTGCTGCTGAAAAAGGGAATGATAAATACACTGTTATCGGCTTATTAGGTCTTGTTGTTGTATTGTTTTTAGTAATTGTGGTGTTAAACCGTGTTATTAAAACTTTAGAGCAATTAGTATTAAGTAAAAAAGCAGAATTAACTGCAGAGGAAGGTGAAGAAGAAGAAGAAGAGGAACAGCCTTCAAAATTTGCTGAAACGTTTAAGAAACTTGCTTCAAATAAAAAGGTAATTGCATTAGTTGTAGTTCTTGTTTTGATCGTAGGTTCTGCATGGTCATGGAACGTAATGTGGAATGTAGGTATAACTCAAAACTATCAACCTGCTCAACCAATTAAATTCTCCCACAAAGTACACGCTGGTGTTAACCAAATTAACTGTCAGTACTGTCACTCAGGAGCTTGGAAAAGTAAAAATGCCAGTATTCCATCTGCAAATGTTTGTATGAATTGTCACAATCAGATCAGCGAATATAAAGGCGAGCCTTTGTTTGATGCTGATGGTGAGAAAATCGATGGAACTGCTGAGATCCAAAAAATCTATGCAGCATTAGATTATGATCCAAGTACTCAGAAATATGGCACTAATCAACGTCCTATTGAATGGGTTCGTATTCACAATTTACCTGACTTTGCTTACTTCAATCACTCACAACACGTAAAAGTTGCTGAAGAGTCAATTCGTGCTGCGAAAGGATTAAAAGCAGAAGATCCGGTATGTTATGCTTGTCATGGTGAAATTGCCAAAATGGACGAAGTATTCCAGGCATCTCAGTTAACCATGAAATGGTGTGTTGACTGTCACCGTAGTACAGAAATGAAACATGCTCCTAAGAACCACTATTATGACGGTATGGTTGAACTTCATGAGCGAATCAAGAAGGGTGAGAAAGTTACCGTTGCCGAAATGGGTGGCCTTGAGTGTGCTAAATGTCATTATTAATTATTAAAAGACTCTTACGATTATAAATGGAAAGCAATAACAAAACATACTGGAAAGGTTTAGAGGAGTTGAATCCTACGCCTGAGTTTGAAGCTTTACAGAAAAGAGAATTTGCTGAAGACTTACCAATTGAAGAGATCCTTTCAGGTAAAGCGAGTGATAACTCGGTTATGCCTCGTCGCGATTTCTTAAAGTCACTGGGTTTTGGTGTAGGTGCGGTAGCATTAGCTGCATGTAACAAAACTCCTGTAAATAAGGCTGTTCCTTACTTAATTAAACCGGAGGAAATTACTCCGGGTATTCCTAACTACTATACTGGTATCGCAAAAGATGGTTATGGTATCTTAGTTAAAACCCGCGAAGGTCGTCCGATCAAGGTAGAAGGTAATCCAAGCTGTCCAATCGGTCAGGGTGGTGTTGATGCAGCAGGTCATGCTTCAGTAATTGACCTTTATGATTCTACTAAATTACAATCACCTTTATTAAAAGGTCGCGAATCTTCATGGGAAGATGTTGATACCTTTGTTAAAGAGCAATTAACCAAGGTTGCTGCAAGTGGCAAAAAGGTTGTTATCTTAACAGATTCAATCAACAGCCCTACTACAAATGCTGTTATTGCTGATTTTATCAAAACGTACCCAACTGCAAAACAAGTTACTTATGATGCAGTTTCGTACTCTGGTATTATCAACGCAAACAAAAACAGTTTCGAGAAAGCAGTAGTTCCTACTTATAAATTTGAGAACGCAGATGTTATCGTGAGTTTCGGTGCCGATTTCTTAGGTAGCTGGATTTCACCGGTAGAATTTGCTCGTCAATATGCTTCAAAACGTAACGCTGCTTACTTAAAAGCGCATAAAGCTATGTCACGTCACATTCAGTTTGAAACTGAATTGTCATTGACTGGTTCTAATGCTGACGTTCGTATTCCTGTTCGTCCTTCACAATCAGGTTTAGCACTTATCGGTTTATACAACAACATTGCAAAATTGGCTGGAGTTCAGTCTTTCAGTGTTGAAACTCCTGAATTTGCAGGTAACATCATTGCTAAAACAGCTAAAGAACTTTGGGATAACAAAGGAAAATCACTAGTTGTTGCAGGTTCAAATGATGTTTCTACTCAAATCCTTGTAAATGCTATTAACTCATTGTTGGGTAACTACGGTACAACAATCGATTTAGATAATGCTAGTCAATTATATAAAGGTAGTGATGCTGAAGTAATTGAATTAGTAAATGAAATGAACAGAGGCGAAGTAGGTGCATTATTTATATACGGTGTTAACCCACTTTACTCGTATCCTAAAGCAGCTGATTTCGCAGCAGGTTTAAAGAAAGTAGCTTTAAAAGTTTCTTTTGCTGAGCGTGAAGATGAAACAGCTAAAGGTTTTGACGTAATTGCTCCTGATCACCACTCATTAGAAGCGTGGACTGATGCAGAGCCTCGCAAAGGTGTGTTCTTGATTGGTCAGCCAACTATCAATCCAATTTATGATACTCGTTCAGCTCAGAAAAGCTTATTAGTTTGGGCTAACAATACAGTAGAGTATATTGATTATGTGAAAAATGTTTGGAATACCACTATTTTCCCTCAGGTAGGTGCAGGAGTATTCCAGGTTCAATGGGACGATTTGTTACGTGCAGGTTTTGTTAAAACTGCAGGTGCTCCGGCTCAACCTTATACATTCACTAAAGACTTAAGTACAGTTATTTCAACTATTACCAGTAACAGCAAAGCTGAAGCAGGCAAAGTAGAGTTAACTGTTTATAAACATACGAACCTTGGTGATGGACGCAATGCTAATAATCCGTTATTGCAAGAATGTCCTGATCCTATTTCAAAAGTTACTTGGGATAACTACGTTGCTATTTCTCCTAAATATGCAAAAGAGCAAGGTATTAAAGAAGGTGATGTATTAGAGGTTAAAGGTGCTGGATATAGCGTAACTTTACCAGTGTTGTTACAACCTGGTCAGGCATATGCTACAGCTTCTATCGCTTTAGGTTATGGTCGTACTGATGCAGGTAAGGCAGGTAACGAAGTGGGTAAGAATGCGTTCCCATTTGTAAGTGTTGTTAATGGAAGCTTGCAAAACTTTAACGCAGTTACAATCAGCAAAACTGGTGATTCTTATGAGTTAGCACAAACTCAAACTCACCATTCAATTGAAGGTCGTGATATCGTAAGAGAAACTACAGTTTCTGAATATGCTAAAGATCCTTCAGCTGGAAGTCACGGTCATCATGATCTATCAACTTTGGCTGAAACTGATGAAAAAGGTAATGCTAAACGTGATAAACATGGTAACCTTAAGTTATTAAACCTGTGGGAAGACAAAGAGAAAAGAGGTCACCACTGGGGTATGGCTATCGACCTGAACGCTTGTACAGGTTGTGGTTCATGTATCATCAGCTGTAACATTGAAAACAACGTTGCAGTAGTTGGTCGTGATGAGGTTCGCCGTCGTCGTGAAATGCACTGGTTACGTATTGACCGCTACTATTCAGAAGTATCAGAAGGTACAGAAGGTTACATGGGCAAAGACAGCAAAGAAGAGGCCATTGAAGTAATTCACCAGCCGATGCTTTGTCAGCACTGTGATCACGCTCCTTGTGAGACTGTTTGTCCGGTATTGGCAACCATGCACTCTTCAGAAGGTTTAAATCAAATGGCTTATAACCGTTGTTTCGGTACTCGTTACTGCGCAAACAACTGTCCATACAAAGTTCGTCGTTTCAACTGGTTCAACTACGCTGATAATGACAAATTTGATTACTATATGAACAATCCAATGGGTAAATTAGTGTTAAATCCTGATGTTACCGTTCGTTCACGTGGTGTTATGGAAAAATGTTCTATGTGCGTACAACGTATTCAGGCTGGTAAACTACAAGCTAAGATGGAAAACCGTCCGTTAAAAGATGGAGATATCAAAACTGCTTGTCAGCAATCTTGTCCTTCAAACGCTATCATTTTTGGTGATATCAATGATCCAAACAGTGAAGTATCGAAATTACTTCACAATGAGCGTACGTTCTACGTATTAGAATCAATCGGTGTTCAACCTGGTATCGGCTACTTAACCGCTGTTCGTAACAAAGAAAAAGTTTCGGAACATGGTCATGGAGGTCACGGTCACGAGGCTAAAGCAGAGAGTCATTCATAATTTTAAAGTTTCTAAACTCACGATATTATGCACGAGTCAATTATTAGAAAGCCTTTGGTAACCGGTACGCCAACCATGCATACCATTACCGAAGATGTTTGCCGCCCGCTCGAAAACAAGCCAACAAAGGCGTGGTGGATAGGTTTTTCCCTGGCCTTCGCAGGGTTGGTTTTATGGTTAATCAGTTTTGGTTACACTACGTGGGTTGGTCTTGGCGCCTGGGGTTTGAATAAAACCGTAGGATGGGCATGGGATATTACCAACTTCGTTTGGTGGGTTGGTATCGGTCACGCGGGAACCTTGATTTCTGCGGTACTATTACTATTCCGTCAGAGTTGGCGTAACTCAATTAACCGTTCAGCAGAGGCGATGACTATCTTCGCCGTTATCTGTGCTGCTACTTATATTATTGCTCACATGGGCCGTCCATGGTTGGCATACTGGGCTTTCCCTTTACCGAATCAGTTCGGTTCATTATGGGTAAACTTTAACTCTCCACTTATCTGGGACGTATTCGCGATCTCGACCTATTTCTCGGTATCGTGTTTATTCTGGTTTGTTGGTTTGTTGCCTGATATCGCTACTGTTCGTGACCGTGCTACAGGTGTTCGCAAACAAGTATATTCAGTTTTAAGTATGGGCTGGACTTCATCAGCTCGCAGTTGGATCCGTTTTGAGTCAATCTCTTTGATTCTTTCTGGTATCTCAACTCCACTAGTACTTTCTGTACACACCATTGTATCATTTGACTTTGCAACTTCGGTAATTCCGGGATGGCACACGACCATTTTCCCTCCTTACTTCGTTGCTGGTGCGATTTTCTCTGGTTTTGCAATGGTACAAACCCTGTTATTGATTGCTCGTGTAGTATTAAAACTAGAAAACTATATTACCCTTTATCACATTGAATTGATGAATATCATCATCTTGGTAACGGGTTCTATCGTAGGTGTTGCATACCTTACTGAGTTATTCATCGCATGGTACTCAGGTGTTGAATACGAACAATATGCATTCTTAAACCGTGTTGCCGGTCCTTACTGGTGGGCATACTGGTCAATGATGACTTGTAACGTAATTTCACCTCAGTTAATGTGGTTCAAAAAATTACGTACCAGTTTAGTGTTTACCTTCATTATTTCAATTGTAGTAAACATTGGTATGTGGTTCGAGCGTTTCGTAATTATCGTAACCTCACTTCACAGAGATTACTTACCATCTTCATGGGCAATGTTTACTCCTACAGTGGTTGACGTTGGTTTATACGTTGGTTCGATAGGTTTATTCTTCACCTTATTCTTATTGTTCATCCGTTACCTTCCTTCGGTTGCGATGGCAGAGGTGAAGTTATTATTGAAACACTCAAGTGAAGAGGCAAAATTAAAAGCAAAACACCACTCACATGCTACTGAGCACGTTGTAATAGCTACAACTGCTAGTATCAAGAAAGGAGAGTCAAATGAAGAATAAAAAATTCGCCATCGGATTATTCGACGATGAGGATGTACTGAAATCAGGCATCACATCAATTCAGAACAAAGGACAAAAGATTTACGACGTTTACACTCCTTATCCTGTTCACGGTTTAGAGAACGTATTTTTTGTTCCACGTTCACGCCTGCCTATCGCAGCATTTTGCTTCGGTTGTTTAGGTTTCTCATTGGCATTCCTGATGATGTGGTACATGATCACTTATGATTGGCCGATGGATATTGGTGGTAAACCAAATTTCCCAATTGTGAGTTTCATTCCAATCTTGTTTGAGTGGACCGTATTGTTTGCTTCATTCGGTATGGGTTTCACCTTCTTCATGGCTAATCGTTTAATTCCTGGGGCTACTCCAAGAGTTATGGATGAGCGTGCAACAGACGATCGTTTTGTTGTAGCTATCGAAGTAGATACAAACAACGAAGAAGCTTTAGCTAATTTATTTACACAGTCAGGTGCTGTAGAGGTTAAATACAAAACGTTTTAATTGCCAATGATTATGTTAAAAAATAAAATGAGAGGCGTTTTAGTGATGGGTTTAACCGCCGCAGTTGCTTTGACTTCCTGCTCAAAGGTTAAACGTGATCCGGGATTTGAATACGCTCCACAGATGTATCGTCCTGTTGCTTACAATCCGGATCAAAAGAATGCTGCTTTTGCTGATGGTAAAACTGCTCAAACTCCTGTTGCCGGAACTATTCCGCAAAATTTTGAATCGTTCCATTATCCTCATACACCAGAAGGTTATGAAGCTGCCGGTGCTGAATTGAAAAGCCCTATTGCTCATACTGAGGCTAGCTTAGCAGAAGGTAAACAGTTGTTTTTAAATATGTGTTCTCACTGTCACGGTAAAACTGGTATGGCTGACGGACAAGTAGTTAAAAACGGTGGATTTCCGGCTCCTCCGGCATATAATTCAGCTCAGCTGAAAGATTTGTCAGAAGGTAAAATGTTCTATTCAATCACTTATGGTAAAGGAGCGATGGGTTCTCATGCTTCTCAGTTAAGTGCTACAGAGCGTTGGAAAGTAATTCAGTATGTTCAATTCCTTCAAAAACAATAATTTTTGGACTTTAAATTAAAATTCAATGCAACTAGATCTTTCAAAACAATTTGAGTTTTCAGGTAAAGCCAAAACATTAAGCATTGCTGCAATTATTATTGGAGTGGTGTGTGTAGGTATTGGCTTTGCAACAAATACTGAACGTACTTGGGCTAACTTGTTGGTTTGTGCATACTATATGACTTGTTTAAGTTTTGCTGGTGCAATGTTTATTGCAATTCAGTATGTAGCAAATGCAGGATGGGCAACAAGCATATTGCGTATTCCAAGTGCTTTCACTACAGTTATTCCTTTCGCGGGTGTAATTCTGTTTGCGGTTATCTTTGGTGGATTATATACTCACCAATTATATCATCACTGGCATGCAGAAGGAATTACTGATCCTAATAGTCCTCACTATGATCACCTGATCGCTGGTAAAGCAGCATGGTTAAATATGCCATTCTTCCTTACCCGTATTGCATTATATGTGATCGTTTGGGGAGCGTTCGTTTACTTTTTGAGAAAATTCACTTTACGTGAAGACTTAGAGGGTGGAATGAACAACTATAGTCAAAGTATTAAAGTATCAGCTATCTTTTTAGTGATCTTTGGTTTCACTTTCCCATTGTTCGCGTTCGATGCAATGATGTCTGTTGAAGCACATTGGTTCTCGACAATGTTTGGCTGGTGGAATTTGGCAGCTTTATGGGTTACAGGTCTTTCGGCAATTGCTTTAGTGGCAATTCTGTTAAAAGAAAATGGTTACTTACCTTGGTTTAACACAAGTCAGTTGCATGACTTAGGTAAACTGATGTTTGGTTTTACTATTTTCTGGACTTATACCTGGGTTGCTCAGTTCTTATTGATATGGTATGCAAATATTCCGGAAGAGTTAACGTATTTCGTGAATCGTTGGACCCCTGAGTATAAATTTCTATTCTGGTTAGATATTGTGATCTGCTTCTTGATTCCATTCCTTATGTTAATGACCAGCGATAGCAAGCGTAACTTCAAAACTATGAAGTGGGCTGCAATCATTATCCTTGTGGGCCACTGGTTAGATTATTATTTAATGGTTATGCCAGGATCTGTTGGTGCAGAACGCGGATTCAGTTTTTATGAGTTTGGTACTTTGATCGGTTTTGCAGGTTTGTTCACATTCTTTATGTTGAGAGGTTTGAGCAAAGCACCTTTGGCACCTAAAAACCATCCGTACCTCGAGGAGAGTACTCACCACCATATTCCAAATATCTAATCGTTATCCTATAACTATGTCGATACTTAAAAAAATAACATTCTTTACTTCTGCCGCTCTTGCTACATTAATCACTAATGTAGCAATGGCGCAGGATAAAGCTGCCGACGCTGGCGCTGAAGCTGCAAAGGCAGCTGCACGCTCAGATATGTGGCTTTCTGTTGCTTTCTACATATTAATGTTTGTTGCTGCCGGTTTTATTCTTGGTGTAGTTGGTCGTGCATTAAAAGTGTATGAACTTACAGCCTCTGCTACCGGAAAGAAAAAAGGCATTAACTGGAATTCAATCAACGCAACATTATTCCTTACAATTGGTTTCTTAGGTTTATATGGTGCTTTTTGGGAGTTTGCTCACCATGGTAAAATGATTTTACCAGAGCCTGCTTCAAAGCATGGTGTTGATACGGATAACCTGTTGCATGTTACGTTTTACATCACTTTCGCTGTATTCGTAATCACTCACGTTTTATTATTCCTTTATGTTTTCCTTTATAGAAATCGCAAAGGACATAAAGCCTATTACTATCCTCACAACGACAATTTAGAGAAAATCTGGACATTGGTTCCTGCTATCGTATTAAGTATTTTGGTGTTCTTTGGTTGGAAAACCTGGACAACCATTATGTACCCAGGCGATTTAGCGAACACTATTAAAGTTGAGGCTGTTGCAGAACAGTTTAAATGGACAGTGCGCTATGCAGGTAAAGACAATGTGTTAGGTGCTCGTAACTATCGTTTAATTGGTGGTGATAACGTGTTAGGTGTTAAGTTTGATCAAGACAGCACTTCTCACGACGACTTTTTCCCTCAAGAAATTGTATTGCCAGTAAATAAACAGGTACAGTTCCAATTTGGAGCAAAAGATGTAATTCACTCAGCTTATATGCCGCATTTCCGCGTGCAGATGAACTGTGTACCTGGTATGAACACTTACTTTACGTTTACTCCAACCATTACGACTAATGAAATGCGTTCAAAAGTAAACGATGCTAAATTTGATTACTTATTGTACTGTAACAAGATTTGTGGTGCATCTCACTTCAATATGAAGTTTGTAATCAAAGTAGTAAGTGAAAAAGAATACAGAGCTTGGTTAAAAGAGCAAAAACCTTTCTGGGTTCAAAAGCACGAAAAACCAACTCCTGCTGCTCCAACTCCGGCAACGGCTCCTGCTGATTCAACAAAAGCAGATACTGTAGCGGCAAATAAATCATTGGCAATTAATATTAAATAATTAGAGAGAAAAATAGTATTACCATGGCTACTCAAGCAATAAGTTCTCCTGAGGCAGTTCATCATCACGATGTTCATGGCCACGATGCTCACGGGCATCACCATGAATCATTCTTGTCGAAATACGTTTTTAGTATGGACCACAAGATGATTGCCAAGCAGTTTTTGATCACCGGTATTATTATGGGTGTAATCGGGATGATATTATCTATCATCTTCCGTATCCAGTTGGCATGGCCTGATAAAGAGTTTCCTTTGTTCGAAGTACTTTTGGGCAAATGGGGAGCTGGTGGGCGTTTAGATCCTGCGTTTTACCTTTCATTGGTTACAATACACGGTACCATCATGGTATTCTTTGTATTGACAGCTGGTTTAAGTGGAACCTTTTCAAATTTACTGATCCCTTATCAAATTGGTGCTCGTGATATGGCTTCGCCTTTCATGAACATGCTTTCATATTGGTTCTTCTTTATGGCAAGCGTTGTGATGGTTGCTTCATTCTTCGTGGAAACCGGTCCTGCCGGTCCGGGATGGACAATTTATCCACCGTTATCTGCTTTGCCTAAAGCAATGCCTGGTTCAGGTGTGGGTATGACAATGTGGTTGATCTCAATGGCAATGTTCATCGCTTCATCTTTGATGGGTGGTATCAACTACATCAGTACTGTATTAAATATGCGTACCAAAGGAATGTCAATGACTCGTATGCCATTGACTATCTGGGCGTTCTTCTTAACTGCTGTTTTGGGTCTATTGTCATTCCCTGTATTATTTGCAGCAGTAATTCTTTTGATTTTTGACCGCAGCTTCGGAACAAGTTTCTACTTGTCTGATATTTACTTAGGTGGAGAGGCTTTACCTAATACAGGTGGTAGCCCGATCTTATTCCAGCACTTATTCTGGTTCTTAGGTCACCCAGAGGTATATATCATCATTATGCCTGCTTTAGGTCTTACTTCAGAGATCATCGCTACTAATGCACGTAAACCAATCTTTGGTTACCGTGCAATGATCGGTTCATTGTTGGGTATTTCGTTCCTTTCGTTCATCGTTTGGGGACACCACATGTTTGTAACCGGTATGAACCCATTCTTAGGTTCGGTGTTCATGTTTACTACGTTGATCATTGCGGTTCCTTCTGCTGTAAAAACCTTTAACTACCTTGCAACATTATGGAAAGGTAATATTCACTTTACTCCTGCAATGTTGTTCGCTATCGGATTGGTGTCATTCTTCATCTCTGGTGGTTTAACAGGTCTGTTCTTAGGAAACCCTTCATTAGATATCAACTTACACGACACATATTTCGTAGTTGCTCACTTCCACATCGTAATGGGTTGTTCTGCAATCTTTGGTATGTTGGCGGGTGTTTACCACTGGTATCCTAAAATGTTTGGTAAGATGATGGATAGCAAATTAGGTTATTTACACTTCTGGTTAACCTTTATTTCTGCTTACCTGGTATTCTTCCCAATGCACTTTATGGGCTTAGACGGTGTTCCTCGTCGTTATTATACCTTTACTGAATTTGAAATGTTCACTAAATGGTTATCATTGAATAAGTTCATCACTTTAGCAGCTATTTTAGGTGCTATTGCGCAGGTTTTATTCTTGTATAACTTCTTTGTAAACATTTTCAAAGGTAAACGTGCTCCTCAAAACCCTTGGAACTCTAATACTTTAGAGTGGACTACTCCGGTTGAGCACTTCCACGGTAACTGGCCAGGTGAAATTCCTGCTGTTTATCGTTGGCCATATGATTACAGTAAACCTGGAGCTGAAAAAGATTTCATCCCTCAAACTGTAACATTGGCTGAAACCGTAAGTTCAAATACTCCTCATGATTTTGGATATCATGGAGATGAGGCTCAGTTTACACATGAGCACTATTCATCAAAAACTTTATCGGTTTCAGAAGAGCAAAAAGCTCAGGAATCTAATTAATATTAAAATTGAGTATCTGATCATTTATTGATCAGGTACTCAACTTTTATACAGAAATGCAGAGTAAATCCGAAAAAAAATTCTTATCCGTTTGTTTTATAACAATTGTGCTCACTTACCTTGTAATTTTTGCAGGTGGTGTGGTAAGAAGTACAGGTTCTGGGATGGGTTGTCCCGATTGGCCTAAATGTTTCGGTCATTATATTCCACCTACTACAATTGATGAGCTTACTTTTTCTGAAGGGAAGTTCTTCAAAAAAGGTTACGTAGTAATTTGGAATGAAGCCCTTTATAAAGCTAAAAGCGATTTTACAACAGGCAAAGAATTTATTCCGAGCGACTGGGAAAAATATACCAAGCATGATTATGCTAAATTCAATGTATATCATACCTGGACTGAATATGTAAATCGTTTAGCAGGTGTTCTTTTAGGTTTTGGCGCAATTGCAACCGTGATTTTTTCATTCAGTTATATTAAACTGGGAAAAGGTAATGTGTTTGCATTAAGTCTGTTAAATCTTTTTCTTATTGGTTTTCAGGGATGGATGGGGGCTAAAGTAGTGGAGAGTAATCTGAAAGCTTATATGGTTACGATTCACATGCTGATTGCCTTGGTAATTTTGGCTCTTTTCATTTATATATATGAGTTGGCCAAGGTTAGAAAGTTTTCATCTTCGGAGTTTGAAGGCGTTAAGTTTAAACAAGTAAAGTGGACAACCTCTTTATTGCTGATCTTAACCATTGTGCAAATTCTTATAGGAACTCAGGTTAGAGAGGTGATTGACGAAATTGCTGCTGTTTTAAATGACAACGCACGAGATCAGTGGGTAAGCAGAGTAGGTTCACTATTTTTTACTCACAGAGAACTGGCAATAGGAGTGGCTGTTTTAACTGCATTTTTATATTATTTGCTAAGAAAAGTTTCATCAACAACACTTGTGAAGTTGGTAAACTACAATACGATTCTTGTTGGATTACAAATAGTCACAGGAATTGTATTAGCACAATTGGCACTTCCTCCAGTGTTTCAAACATTGCACCTTGTTTTTGGGTGCTTAATGTTCGGAGTTCAGGTTTGGGCCATTTTGTTTTTGTTTAGAATTAAGGCGACCGTAACAGTTGCCGCTTAAGAAAGAAGAAAGTGTTTTTAGAAAAAACAGTTAAAACCGATATATCAACCGTTATTTCTGCCAAGTACGCTGATTATGCTTCGTTGGTAAAAATGCGTTTGAGCTCTCTGGTCGTGTTTACGGCTGCTATTTCTTATCTCTACGCCGATAAAGGTGTTGAGGTAATGGATTGGTCAAAGTTTATTTCATTAATCATCGGAGGATTTCTGGTAACAGGTTCAGCCAATGGATTTAATCAAATACTGGAGAGAAATCTCGATAAATTTATGCGTCGCACGCAAGACCGTCCGCTTCCATCAGGTCGCATGACGGTTACCGAAGCATTGATTGCCAGCATTGTAATGGGTGTTTCGGGAGTGTTGTTGTTAGGATATCAAGTTAATTACTTAACCGCGTTCTTTGGAATATTCTCATTGTTATCGTATGCTTTTATTTATACGCCATTAAAGCAAGTTTCTCGCTTGGCTGTATTTGTTGGAGCTATACCAGGAGCAATGCCGCCATTATTAGGGTATGTAGCAAGTGCTAATCACTTTGGAATGGAGCCAGGCTTATTATTTGCCGTTCAGTTTGTATGGCAATTCACTCATTTTTGGGCAATTGCCTGGTTATTGAATGAGGATTATAATAAGGCGGGTTTTTATTTGCTACCATCTCTGTCGGGCACAACTAAAGCAAGTGCTTATTGGATTATGGCTTCTTCTATTATCCAGATTCCGGTAAGTATCCTTCTGTATACGTATAATTATGTTGGAGAGATTTATCTTGTTTCAGCAATCATTATGGGTATTTGGGGATTATTTCCTGCTTACAAGTTAATTAAGAATTGCGATGTTGTCTCTGCAAAGAAGGTGATGCTTACAGGTTTTCTGTATATTATGGTAATTCAAGTGATGATGTTAGTAGATAAGATTTAAGTATGCAAAATATAGCGATGAATACCGAAAATACTAAACTCAATATCAGACCTATAAAGTTTGTACTTTGGTTGTTCATTGTAGCAAGCATTATGTTGTTTGCTGCATTTACATCAAGTTACATTGTTCGTAGAGCTGAAGGAAACTGGGTTGAATTTGAGATGCCGAGCATGTTTATGGTTTCTACAGTTATAATCATAGCAAGTAGTTTAACTATGCATTGGGCATACCTTTCGGGTAAGAAATTAAATTTCGGCAGTCAAAAATTAGGCTTATGGCTAACCATGCTATTAGGGCTTGCATTTTTGGTTTGTCAATATATTTCATGGCAGCAATTGGTTGCAGAGAAAGTGTTTTTTGTTGGTAATCCTTCAGGATCATTTTTGTATGTAATATCAGGCTTACATGGAGTTCACATTTTTGCAGGTATTGCATTTTTACTCGCAGCATTGATTGGAGTATATCGCAATATCGCTCAGGTTAAGAACGTGTTACGATTAGAGTTAGCCTCTATATTTTGGCATTTTCTTGATATTTTATGGATTTATTTATACGTTTTTTTACTTTTGAACCACTAATAATTTAATCGATGAGTACTGTTGCACAATTAGAAGAAGTTAAATCGGGTCCTTGGAGTGGTGGAAAATCTCCGTTTTCTGTTGAGTACGGAAAGCTGATGATGTGGTTTTTCCTCTTATCAGACGTTTTCACTTTTTCAGCTTTATTGATTTTTTATGGCGCAATGCGCTTTAAAAGCCTTAGCTGGCCTGATCCTGACGTAGTTTTCCAGTCGGCGCCAGGTATACCTCATGGAGCACCTTTGGTGTTTGTGGGTATTATGACTTTTATCCTCATCTTTAGTTCTGTTACGATGGTATTAGCTGTTGAAGCTGGTCACCGTAACTCTAAAAGCGAAGTAGTTAAATGGTTAATTCTTACCGTAATTGGTGGATTTACCTTTTTAGGCTGTCAGGCTTGGGAGTGGTCGCACCTTATTCATGAAGGTATGACTCTACACCACAATCCATTTATGAACGCTGATGGATCTACCGGAGCTGTTCAATTTGGGCAATTATTCTTTGTTATCACTGGTTTTCACGGTTTCCACGTATTTACAGGAGTTGTGATCAATCTTGTTATTCTGATCAATGCAATTGCTGGTACTTATGAACGCCGCGGTCATTACCTGATGGTGGAGAAAGTTGGTTTATACTGGCACTTTGTAGACCTTGTTTGGGTATTCGTATTTACCTTATTCTATTTAGTTTAATCTGTTAACTCTGAATTTTAATATAAAATGTCAGCACACGAACACGCTATCGCTCACGAGCATCACGGCGAACACGAAACAATGAGCAAAGGCAAGATCTGGAGAGTATTCTTCATTTTGTTAGGAGTTACTGTACTGGAATTCTTTATTGCGTTATATTGTCTTCCACATGCATGGTTTTCTCAGGAAGTTGCCAACTTCCTGTATATTGCCTTAACAATTGTTAAAGCAGCTTATATCGTAGCGTACTTTATGCACTTAAAGTTTGAGAAGATCGGACTTATCTTGGCTATTGTACTACCGATGATTTTCTTAATCTATTTTGTTTCCTTGATGATTATTGAGGGCAATCATTTATTACTTGGAGTAAAATAAAGTATGTCAGAAAGGCGTAGTCTCTTGAAAAAATTGGCTATCCTGTTTTTCGTATTTGCTTTACCTGCTATAACCTTCTTCTGGTTAAAAACAGGCCAAAATATGTACAAGCCACTTCGGGTTCTAGGACCTAAGGAAGTGGCTTCTACTTTTCATACTAAGAAAGGCAGAAAAATACAGGATACCATTTATCACACCATTAGTTTTTATCCCGCAGCTGATACAGGGAAAATCATAATGGCTAATTTCCTATTAACCGATGATTCATTCGGGAATAAGGCAATGAATGAGCAAACATGGCGTTTGGTTCAGTATTTTAAAAAGAATCCGAAGCTTTCATTCATTACTTATACCGGTGATACTAAATGGTTGGCTGATAGTAGCAAAAACGATAATTGGAAAGTTGTTTACGCTCCGGCAGATTCGCTGGCAGCGATTGCAAAGCAACAGTATTTACTTAGCGAGATTCAGTTAGATAGTATTACCAAAAAGTATACTGCAGCCCGCAGATATGTGATGCTTGATAGCCATCACCGGATACGAGGAATGTATAAGATGGAAAATCGTTTTAATATTGATACGTTGATGGATGAAGTTAAGGTATTAACAGTTGAGTTGATTCGGGAAGAGGATGATAAAAAATTAAAGTAAAATGTCGGAAAAATCAATTTTTAGAATAGTTGCAGGGGTATCCATTTTTGTATTTGCGGTAGTTGTTATATTGAACCGTAAAATACTTCCGGCACCGGCTGTTGATCCGGTTGCTATTTTAATACTACCTAAGATAAACGCTATTATTAACGGTACCTGTACGGTTTTACTTCTTTTGTCACTGTATTTCATTAGGCAAAAGAACATAGCTACACATAAAAAGTTAAACTTGACCGCTTTCTTTTTGTCGAGCTTATTTTTAGTGTCGTATATAGCTTATCATTGGTTAGCTCCGCAAGAAGCTCGATTTGGGGATTTAAATCATGATGGTATAGTCGATCCTTCTGAAATTACAGCAGCAGGTGTATCACGTGTAATTTACCTGATAATCTTAATTAGCCATATTATTTTGGCCGCATTGGTGCTTCCAATGGTATTATTATCCTTTTACTGGGGATTAAAAATGGAAGTAACAAAACACCGGAAGATTACTCGTTGGGCTTACCCAATTTGGTTATATGTAACAATAACCGGAGTGGTTGTGTACCTGATGATCTCTCAGTATTATATCAGTTAATAAAAACAAAGTAAACGCTAAAAACGTTAATTTTGTAACCTGTAAATAAGGTAAATATGAAGAAGTTAGTTGCTTGTTTGAGTTTGTTCGGCCTGTTTTTACTAGCAATGCCAAAAGATGCAAATGCACAGTGTCCAATGTGTAAATCATCTGTAGAATCATCAATTTCAGAGGGTGGTAAAAAGGGTAGAGGTTTAAATAATGGGATTATCTACTTATTGATTGCTCCTTATTTTGCAGTTGCTGGCGTCGGATTTCTATGGTATAGAAATTATCGTCGTAAAAACGTAAATATTGATATTCCGGATCAGAAACTTAATCTGAATTAATAGAAGATATAAGCTTCATCTACATTAATAAAAAAACTCAAAACTATCATTTATAGAGTTTTGATAAAAACATAGTAATTATGGCTATTTCAAAAACACAAGCTATCCTTCAGCAAAAATGTCCACGCTGTAGGGAGGGTGAGATGTTTAAATATCCTACTTATAATTTGGCCAATTATCAAAAGATGTATACAAACTGTCCGGTTTGTGGTTTACGTTATGAAATTGAGCCAGGTTTTTTTTGGGGTGGTATGTATTTTAGTTATGCTTTGAATGTAGCGCAAAGCGTTGTATTGGGTTTTGCTACCTACTATTTTCTTAATAATCCTGCTGCATGGGTTTATTTAACTATAATTATTGGAGCAATTTTTTTATTTATGCCTCTTAACTTTAGATTCGGTCGGGTTTTGATGTTGCACCTTTTTGCTCCGGTGCATTATGATCCATCCTATTCAAAACGCTGATATGTTACATCAAACTACCTTTGATTTTTTAGCTGAATTAGCCATTAATAATAACCGTGAATGGTTTATGGCTAATAAGCCACGTTATGAAACTGCACGAAAAAACGTAGAAGAATTGGTTGACGCAATAATTAAGAAACTTGCAACAATTGATCCCGCGGTTGCTGGTCTTACCGGCAAGAAAAGCGTTATGCGTATTTATCGTGATGTACGCTTCAGTAAAGATAAGTCTCCTTACAAAAAGAACTTTGGTATAGTACTGGGGACAACAGAAAAGGGGGTTAATGGCCCTTGTTATTACCTTCATGTTGAGCCCGGACAATGTTTCGTAGCCGGAGGATATTGGATGCCACCTGCAGATCATGTGAAAGCTATCCGTCAGGAGATTGATTATAATACCGAAGAATTTAAATCAATAATTGGAGGGAAGGGTTTTAAGCAGTATTTCAAAGAGCTGGATGTAGAAGAGAAGTTAAAAACAGCTCCTAAAGGATACCCCTCAGATCATCCTGATATTGAGTTGCTAAAACTGAAAAGTTATACGGCTTCAACCCAGCTAAATGCTAAAGAACTGTTGGACAATAAAGTGGTTGATAAGATTGTAAATATTTTTAGTGAGTTGTTTTTGCTAAATCAATTTCTACAAAACGCTATTTCGTCTTAAAGAATATTAAAAAGCTCTAAAAGCGACAGATGAATTATCTGTCGCTTTTTTATGGGTAATATTTTCGTGTTTATACGATTAACAATTGGGCATTCGTTATTTTGGCAGCATTAAACATCATAAGAAATGATCAAGAATACTTTCGTTCCATCGTTATTTGTTGCTTCGGTTATTGGTTTATCGTCATGTGTGGCCCTCAGTAAAAAGGATTATAAAAAACTAATTGGTGAACGCGACTCATTACAAAATGCACTTGTAAATTGTTTTACCCATGGCGACAGTTTAATGGCTGTTGCCAATAAATTAAAGGGTGATACATCAAATCTTGGAGATCAGCTTCGACTATCTCAGGAGCAGAACGATCAGCTTTTTAAAGATTATTCCGCTTTACGCAATAATAGCAGTGGTGAGATTAAAAAGTTAAGCAGTGATTTAGCTGCAAGGGAAAAGAATTTAAGAGAAGTAGAGGCCATTTTAAAGAGCAGAGAAGAAGCAACTAATGCATTGCGTGAAAAACTATCAAAAGCACTGTTGGGTTTCCAGGAGAGCGGCTTAACGGTTTCTGTAAAGGATGGTAAGGTTTATGTTTCATTAACAGATAAACTTTTGTTTGATACAGGAAGTATCGTTATCGATAGTAAAGGAAAAGAGGCTTTGGATGAATTAGCTAAAGTATTGAAAACACAAATGGATATTAATATTCTGGTTGAAGGCCATACTGATAATGCACGTGTACGAAACCTGGGTCAGATTAAAGATAACTGGGACTTAAGTGTGCTTAGAGCAACTTCAGTAGTCAGGTATTTAACGGAAGTTCAAAAACTAGAGCCAATTAAACTTGAGGCTGCCGGACGCGGTGAATTCATGCCGATTACACAGGAATCGACTGCCGAAGCGAAGAGCAAAAATCGAAGAATTGAAATTATTATTTCTCCTAAGTTGGATGAATTATATAATTTACTTCAGAAAAACTAATTAAGTATGAAACGTTTAATTTTTATACTGTTAATAATATTTTGCTCCAATACAATTTTTGCTCAGTCGAAAGAAGAAAAACTGGATAAGACTATAAAATCGCTCTATGCATCTATTTCAGGTGGTGCGGGACAGGTACGAGATACGACACTTATTCGTACATTGTTTATTGCGGATGGTCGTCTTTGTCCGATTGGCGTTAAAGACGGAAAAATTGTTAATCGGGTTTTAAGCGTTAGTCAATATTTATCAGGTTTGGTCAAGTTAACAAAGGATAAAGGTTTTTTTGAAAAGGAGATTTTCAGAAAGACTGACATCTTTGGAAATATGGC
>RCUT01000496.1_pt1 | contig 20378 bp, 22 predicted proteins | sample 2166171 | NCBI WGS metagenome assembly RCUT01 (sample SAMN09932757, study PRJNA488358) | compost metagenome | isolation source: compost soil in 4-hydroxybenzoic | place: Germany: Experimental Botanical Garden
CTCTGACGGCGCGCAAAAACGCCCTTCTAGGCCTTCAAAATTGCCTGGAAAAAAATCCCGAAAAGATACATTTTTTTGATACTGACCGATTTTCGGACGGCAGTGCGTGGGGAGCCGCCGTTTTCGTGTCGATTTCGGACGTGGAAACGAACGAACGATCGGCTGAAAATGATATCGGGAGATTAGGGTGCTGTCGCGCGCAGACGGTCCGCAGCCTTGCTGTGGTGAGGTGCTTTAAGCTTTAAAGCGAAGAGTTGAGGTAGGGCGAGCCAAACTGGATTCTCGCGAAACGCGTCAGAGGAATTCCGTCAGGGCTTCGCGCGACTGGACCGACGCGAATTCGATCGCGACGCCTTCCATGAAATGGCGGACGACGCGGCCGCGCATATTGCCAAGTCGCACCGGGGTTCCGAGGGGTGGCCTGATCTCGACATCGACAGCTGCGCCCGACAAGGAAAGGTCCATTAGGCGGCAGGAATAGCGGCTGCCATCTTCGAGAGTCAGTTCAGTCAGCGTGTTGCGCGGCATCAGGCGATCGTGTCGACGATCTTCCGGCAGGCCAAGCTCGTGCTTGTTGGCAATCCAGGTCAGCTGGGCTGCCAGCTTCTCGCGCTTTCGCTCGGTGGCGTTGATTGACAATACAAAGCCATCGTTGGTGAGGCTGATCACATTGCCTTCAAGTCGTCCAAGATGGTCGAGATAGGCTATGACGCGCTCGTTCAGGCGCGGCTGTCCGGCGCAGACAAAGTTCACGTCGCCGGGCGACATGTCTATAACCGTGCAGGGGTATTCTTCATGATCAGCCAGCATGAGACGTCCTTCGACGTTGACCGCGACGCGCTGAAACGAGCGCTGGGCAGCGATCGCGTGCGTCTGCTGGGTCTGTGCCGGCTGGAAGGAATACATGTTAGTATGTCTGGCTCTGAGCTGATGCTGAACCCGATAGATAACATTAGGCAGTTAACAGATGGTTGTCCCGGCACCCGGACTTATCGTCCGGGTTGGGCAGCTTTCTGCCCGACCAGTCGGCGAAAAAAGGTGATCGGCATTGCTGTCGAAACATTGCTGTCGGCGCTGATGGTTGGCCGCGTGCCGTCCGGTTTGACGAAGCCCCAGCTTTCAAAAGCCAGGCCGCGTACCGGCAGGGCGGTGAAAGGGAGCGGAGTTTCACGCGGCACGAGCGCCCCGAGCGCACGATCGCTTCGATATCCCTGTGAACGGATAGGCATCAGAAGCAGGTCATGGGCGTAATCTTGCCCGTCATGCGACAATCTGATGTCGAGCAAAGCGGGGCGTTCGTAGAACAGGACATGTTTGAGGATTGTCGTCGGCTCATCGTCTTGCGCACCGAGCCACATGAACGTGTAGTCGAGGCCACGCAGTTCTCGATCGAAAAGTTCGCATATACGTGTCCCGGCAAGCGCGAAAGTCGGCCTGTCGGAGACGGTCGAATTGACGATGAACAGATGTGGCAGAAAACGGCGCAAAGCCGACGGGTCGATCTCGGAACGCAAGGGGGCCGGCCGGCTGCCTCTTAAGCCGTTCCAGTAGTTAAAGATTTCTTGTGTTGCCGTATGTAGCATGCGTCAGTCCTGTTCGATTATGATCCAGAATGCCCCTCGGAACCGTGTGGATAGGCTTTACCCAGCGAAAATCGTGCCAGTTGGCATGGGCGGTGTAGCGGCGAACCCATGCGGCGTGTCACATGCCCGTATGCGCGGCTTTTCAAGCCCCGAACGCTGCTGTATTCCTGATTCACTGCTGATGACGGAAGGATTGGCCATGGACGATAGGCCCGACATGGCCCCCGATGAGGATGCATTCGCGCAGAATGGAAGGCGCGAGAGGCAGCCTGTCTTCAATATGCCGGGCATTCTTCTCGCCAGCATGGTTCTGCTGGCCACGCTTTATATCGTCCAGGAGTATCTGCTGAGCGCAGACGCGCAGGCCGAGTTTATCGTCACGCTGGCGTTTACCCCTATCCGCTACATCTTTCCGTTGTCGGAGCAGGGATATGAATGGCTCTGGACGCCGGTCACCTATTCGCTGCTTCACGGTAGTGTGGAGCATATTGCCTTCAATGCATTATGGCTCGCGGCGTTCGGCACGCCTGTCGTTCGGCGCATAGGTGCCGTTCGTTACGTGATCTTCTGGGTTTTATCCGCGGCCGCAGCTGCTTTCTTTCATGCCGGCCTTCACTGGGGTGAGGAAACCCTGCTGATCGGTGCGTCCGGTGTGGTCTCGGCGCTGATGGGGGCCTCCTGCCGTTTCGCCTTTCCCGATGGCGGCGGCTACGATCGCACCCATGGGCATCTTTATCCTCGCCAATCGATCCTCGGTGCGTTTTCGAATCGCACGGTGGTTATCTTCACGGCCATGTGGTTCTTGGGAAATATTCTCGTAGCCGTCGGCCTGCCGCTGATTGGCAGCAATGCGGGTGATATCGCCTGGGACGCCCATATAGGCGGTTTTCTTTTCGGCTTTCTGCTGTTCGCGCTTTTCGATCCAATTCGCTACCGTGAGCTGTAACTGCCACGGCTTGAACTCGCCTCGGGGCCGATCTACAATTCCAGATGTATGGAGAAAGTGCCGGAAGTCTCGGAGGAGGAGATGTTCGGCACGGTGATTGGCCATGTGGATTGGTAAGGAGAAGGCATGTCGACTACCGTGAAGATGATGCTTGATGCCAAAGGGCGCGCAGTTCAGACGGTCGAACCAGACCGGAAGCTGCTGGAGGTTGCGTCGGTTCTGAACGAAAAGAAGATCGGTGCCGTCGTGGTGGCCGGTCTGGAGGGACGTATCGCCGGTATCTTCACAGAACGTGATCTGGTCAGGACGATTGCGACCCACGGTGTTGCCGCGCTCGAAAAGCCGGTTCAGACAATGATGACAACAGGCGTAACGCGCTGTCGTGAAGAGCAGACGGTGGAAGAGGTCATGGAAATGATGACTGCCGGCCGCTTCCGTCACGTACCGGTCGAAACCGATGGAAAGCTTGCCGGAATTATCTCCATCGGCGACGTGGTGAAGGCGCGCATGCGCGAAGTCGAGCTCGAGGCCGAGCAGATGAAGGCCTACATCGCCAGCTGAGGCGCGGCTTTGTTCATTGAAAACTGCTTCGCCCGTTTCTAGCGGGCGAAGACCTCCTGCATGCGCTTCAAGGCGCCGATCTGCGCCATGGTTTCTTCATAACCGCGCTCGATCGCTTCACCCGCGCGGTGGAATTCCGACAGGCCGATATCATTCAGGCGCGGATGAAGTGCGAGATCCGGCGGGTCTCCGGCGAGGCGGGCGCGCGAAATGCGTTCCTGGATTATGTTGAAAGCCTGTACCATCGTGCCGGTGACGCCGACCTTGGCCTCGTCGGATCGTTCGCGGATCACTTCGTCGAAGGTCTGGACGCTCGCGTTGTGCTTTACCACGGCCGAGCGGCCGAAGACGTCGTAGTTCAGGTTCACGGCGACGACGAGCGGCTGCTCATAGGCCCGGCAGACGGAGGTCGGCACCGGATTGACCAATGCGCCATCGACCAGTGTCCGATTGTTGCATTTGACCGGTTCGAAGATGCCGGGAAGCGCATAGGATGCACGCAGGCCGGTGATCAGCGAGCCGCTGGAGATCCAGATCTCGTGTCCGGTCAGAAGTTCGGTCGCAACCGCCACAAATGGGCGATCGAGATCTTCGATTGCCAAGCCTTCGAGATGTTCCTGCATTCGCTTTGTGAGCCGCATGCCGCCGAACAACCCGCCGCCCCCGATGGTAAGATCGAGAAGCGCTGCGATGCGGCGCATGGTGAGCGAACGGGCGAATGCTTCCAGTTCGTCGAGCTTGCCGGAGAGATAGCAGCCGCCGACCAGTGCGCCGATCGAGGTGCCGGCGATCATGCCGACCTCGATGCCTGCTTCGTCCAGCGCCCGCAGGACGCCGATATGCGCCCAGCCGCGGGCTGCACCGCCGCCAAGCGCAAGCGAAAGTTTTGCTTTGCGGGGAGGGGCAATCACAACCGGGGGCGAAGGGTTTTCGACGCCAGCCGTAACAGTGTCCTGCGACGCGGCCTGACGGTCCGAACGGTTCCAAGTCCAGTTCAGCATTGATCCATACCCTCCTGAGCCGATCACTGCGTAATCGCTAATTAACGCATCGGATGGTTTCGAAAGCGTTTACTCTGGCGGCAGCTGGATCAGAACGGGACGGGTTACCTATTCGGTCGGCTTGCTGGAATACACGGCTTCAGGATCAAAATGACGCGCATCGTCCCTGATTTCAAGGATGGTACGGTCGTCATCTTTTGTTACCGCCCGATAGAAACAAGAGCGGCGACCGGTGTGGCAGGTCGCGTCATGGCCTGCAACGGAGACTTTCAGCCAGATTGCATCCTGATCACAATCGGTACGGATCTCGTGGACGGTCTGCAGGTTTCCGGAGGTTTCGCCCTTCTTCCAAAGCGATTTGCGCGAGCGGCTGTAATAATGGGCGATGCCGGTATCAACCGTCAGCTTCAATGCCTCGGCATTCATGTGTGCGACCATCAGAAGTTCGCCGTCGCGCGCATCGGTGACGACGGCGGTGATCAAGCCGTTATCGTCGAAACGCGGCGTGAAGAGGCCCGCCCCCTCAAGCTCGGCCTTGTCGGCGGAGGGGGCAGGGAATTCTGAAATGTTCATGGCAGATACCTGTGCGGATCACCGGTTGCGGGCAAGCGTGAAGAAACGTGCCTGCTCGGTCGGATTGGTCTTGAACTCGCCGGTGAACGTGGTGGTCAGCGTACGTGAGCCCTGCTTCTGCACACCGCGCATTTCCATGCACATGTGCTCGGCTTCGATGAGCACAGCAACGCCGCGCGGCTTCAGGGTGTCCTGGATCGCATTGGCGATCTGTGCCGTCATGTTTTCCTGGGTCTGCAGCCGGCGACCGAAGATTTCAATCACGCGAGCGATCTTCGACAGGCCGAGGACCGGGCCGTTCGGCAGATAGGCGACCGTCGCCATGCCCTTGATAGGCAGCATGTGGTGTTCGCAATGGGAAAAGAAGGGAATGTCGCGCACCAGAACGATATCGTCGAAGCCCGACATTTCCTCGAATGTGCGGCCGAGCACTTCCTGGTGGGACTGCTCGTAGCCGGCAAACAGTTCGCGATAGGCTTTTGCAACGCGCGTCGGCGTGTCCAGCAGGCCTTCGCGGGCGGGATCGTCACCTGCCCAGCGCAACAGCGTGCGGACTGCCTCTTCGGCTTCCTTCTGGGTTGGACGAATCGGCTGCTGTGCCTTGTCCTTCACCTGTTCCTGGCCGGCGGCCGGAAAATTCTTCACAATCGCATCCATCTATTGTCTCCCGATGCGGTTCAAGGCCGCATCCGACATACATTCGGGTGTGTCATCATCAGCATTCCGACGGCTCGCCTACGCGAGTTTGCGCCGTTCAAGCCGGTCTCAAAGCCCGTATCTGATCGCTGGCGGGGCTTTTGACAAGGTATTCTCTTCCGCTGACGCGCAAAATTGGCAAAATCCTGTTTTATTGATCATCGCTTCGAGGCATCACATATAGTCAGATACAGGCGCATTCCCAAGAGCCTTTACGTGACGATCCGTTCACCGGATCACCACAGCGAACTGAGACGAAACGGACGCATCGCATGGACGACATCTACAATCAGAAGATCCTCGAGTTCGCCGGAAATATCACGCGCGCCGGTGTGATTGCTGACGCTGATGCGACATCCGAGAAGCATTCCAAGCTCTGTGGCTCGAAAGTGCGGGTCCATCTCAAGCTCGATGGCGGTGTGGTGACGGATTTTTCCCACGAGGTGCGGGCCTGCGCGCTCGGGCAGGCGTCTTCGGCAATCATGGCGCTGCATGTGGTCGGCGCGACAGCCGGTGAATTGCGTCAGGCGCGCCTCGACATGCTGGCGATGCTGAAGGATGGAGGCGAAGGCCCGGTCGGTCGTTTCGAGGATATGCGGTATCTGAAGCCTGTGAAAGACTACAAGGCCCGCCACGCTTCGACCATGCTGACTTTCGATGCTGTCGTGGATGCAATCGATCAGATCGAGGCGAAGCAGGTGGACAGGCTGGAGGCTTGAGGTTGGTTGCCGTGGCCGCCCCCCTCTGGCCTGCCGGCCATCTCCCCCACAACGGGGGAGATCGACTCGCTGCAGGCGTCTTGCCAAACAAAGCGCTCCTACTCGCAGTCAAGCAAGGTTTGCGGAAGGTCGAGCGCACGCGCCCAGCTGATCTCCCCACCTGTGGGGGAGATGGCCGGCAGGCCAGAGGGGGGCATATGCGCGCAAACGAAAAACGCAAGGCGAACGCCTCCGGCGGCGACGCCTGATGTGCAACTCCCCCGACTGCAATCACGAAAAGCCTGCACCGCGCTTCTCCCGCAACTGGCAAGGCCCGTTCCGCAAGACGCCCGGACGGCTGTTCGGCATGGGCTTCATCCGTCTCTACCAGCTGACGCTCTCCGGCTTCATCGGCAATTCCTGCCGGCATATCCCGACCTGTTCCGAATACGGCTACGAAGCCTTCGCCAGACATGGTTTCTGGTCCGGTTTCTGGTTGACGCTGTTTCGCGTCGCGCGTTGCGGGCCAGGCGGCACGAGCGGGCTCGATCCGGTGCCGGAAGCGCTTGAAGCCGGTTATCGGCAATGGATGCCGTGGCGGCTTTGGCGCTGGGGCCGAAAGGCCTCGTAATCTTTACTCCGCCGCGATTTTTGACTATCACGCACGCGTTCGATGCCGCTTCGGCCAAAGCCGCCGCGGTCCTTTTTTGACCACCCGCATTCGTTGGCGGGACTGGACAGGAGAATTCAGATGTCCGTTTCCCTTACATTTCCCGATGGCTCCGTTCGCGCGTTCGACGCGGGCACGACCGGTTTTGCCGTTGCCGAATCCATTTCCAAGTCGCTGGCCAAGAAGGCCGTCGCAATCGCGCTCGATGGCGAGTTGCGCGATCTCTCCGATCCCGTCACCGATGGCAAGATCGAGATCGTCACGCGCACCGATCCGCGCGCGCTGGAACTCATCCGCCACGATGCGGCCCACGTCATGGCCGAGGCCGTGCAGGACCTGTGGCCTGGCACCCAGGTGACGATCGGCCCGGTTATCGAGAACGGTTTCTACTACGACTTCAAGCGCGTCCACCCGGACAGCCGCGAAGACTGGCCCTTCACGCCCGAAGATCTGCCGAAGATCGAAAAGAAGATGAAGGAGATCATTCAGAAGAATGCCGCCTTCACCAAGGAGATCTGGTCGCGCGAAAAGGCGAAGGACGTGTTTGCCGACAAGGGCGAGGCCTACAAGGTCGAGCTGGTCGACATGATCCCGGAAGGCCAGGAGCTGAAGATCTACAATCAGGGCGGCTGGTTCGACCTTTGCCGCGGCCCGCACATGGCCTCGACGGGCCAGATCGGCACCGCCTTCAAACTGATGAAGGTTGCCGGCGCATACTGGCGCGGTGATTCCACCAAGCCGATGCTGACGCGCATCTACGGCACGGCCTGGGCAACGCAGGAAGAGCTGGACCAGTATCTGCACGTTCTCGCCGAAGCCGAAAAGCGCGACCACCGCAAGCTCGGCCGCGAGATGGATCTCTTCCATTTCCAGGAAGAAGGTCCGGGCGTGGTGTTCTGGCACGGCAAGGGCTGGCGCATGTTCCAGACGCTGACGGCCTATATGCGCCGCCGTCTGGCCGGCACCTATGAAGAGGTCAATGCACCGCAGGTGCTCGACGCCTCGCTGTGGGAAACTTCCGGTCACTGGGGCTGGTACCAGGAAAACATGTTCGCGGTAAAATCCGCCTACGCCTTCACCCATCCGAAGGACGAGGAGGCGGATAACCGCGTCTTCGCGCTGAAGCCGATGAACTGCCCCGGCCATGTGCAGATCTTCAAGCATGGTCTGAAGTCTTACCGCGAACTGCCGATCCGTCTTGCCGAATTCGGTCTCGTGCATCGCTACGAAGCATCCGGTGCGCTTCACGGTCTGATGCGCGTGCGTGGCTTCACGCAGGACGATGCGCACGTCTTCTGCACCGATGAGCAGCTGGCGGCGGAATGCCTGCGAATCAACGCGCTGATCCTGTCGGTCTATGAAGATTTCGGCTTCGAGGAAGTCGTCGTCAAACTGTCCACGCGTCCCGAAAAGCGCGTCGGCACCGACGATCTGTGGGATCGTGCCGAAAGCGTTATGACCGACGTTCTGAAGACGATCGAGGAACAATCGGGCGGCCGCATCAAGACCGGCATCCTGCCGGGCGAGGGCGCGTTCTACGGTCCGAAGTTCGAATATACGCTGAAGGACGCGATCGGCCGTGAATGGCAGTGCGGCACGACGCAGGTCGACTTCAACCTGCCGGAACGTTTCGGCGCCTTCTATATCGACCAGAACTCGGAAAAGACCCAGCCGGTGATGATCCACCGCGCCATCTGCGGCTCGATGGAACGTTTCCTCGGCATCCTGATCGAAAACTTCGCCGGCCATATGCCGCTGTGGTTCGCGCCGACGCAGGTCGTCGTTGCAACCATCACGTCCGATGCCGACGATTACGGCCGCGAAGTTGCCGAGCAGCTGCGTGATGCGGGCCTGCAGGTCGAGACCGACTTCCGCAACGAAAAGATCAACTACAAGGTCCGCGAGCATTCGGTTGCCAAGGTTCCGGTGATCATCGTCTGCGGCCGTCAGGAAGCAGAGCAGCGTTCGGTCAACATCCGTCGCCTCGGCTCGCAGGCGCAGACTGCGATGTCGCTCGACGAGGCACTTGCCTCGCTGGTCGATGAAGCCACGCCGCCGGACGTCAAGCGCCGAAAGGCCGCCAAGATCAAAGCTGCCTGATCTTTCGAATATCGACAGCGTCCGTGATGCACGGGCGCTGTCAGAATTTTGTCATTGATCTGAAATATTATAAGCTCGTGATGAATGGGCGGAGCTTCCGCGGAGACAGAATGCGCTTCAAGGAACTCTCTTACGCCAACGAGCGCGATCCGCGCCTCAAGCGTTGGTTTATCCGCTCCATCGAGGGCCTATCCGGCCGCGACCGTTATGCCCGCCTCTATGACATCTGGCGCAAGGACATCGTCGGCAAGACCGATCGCGTGTTCGGCAAGATGCTCGATCTCATCGATGTCGAACTCGACGTGCAGGGGGAGTGGCTGCCTGTTGTCGAGCACGGGCGTCCGCTCGTCATCGTCGCCAACCATCCGTTCGGCATCGGCGACGGAATTGCTGTTCTGGCGATGGCCGAACAGCTTGGCCGACCGTTCCGTGTCCTGATCAATGACGAACTGCTGAAGGTGCCGGAAATGGCGCCCTATTCGCTGCCTGTCTCCTTCGAGGAAACGAAGGAAGCGCTGGCGATCAACATGCAGACCCGCCACGAAGCGCTGAAGCTTCTGAAGGAAGGCGTGACGATCATCATCTTTCCAGCCGGCGGCGTCGCCACCGCGAAGAAGGGTTTCGGCATGGCGCAGGATCTTCCTTGGAAGATTTTTGCGGCAAAGCTGGTGCAGACCGCCAAGGCCAATGTCGTGCCGATCTATTTCGAAGGCCAGAACGGCCCGCTCTTCCACATTGCGAGCAAGCTGTCGCTGACGCTCAGGCTGTCATTGCTGATCCGCGAGTTCAAGCGGCTTTCCGGCAGCTCGATCCGGGCGCGTGTCGGGGCGATGATGACCTGGGAAGAACTTTCCAGCATCAAGGAACGCAAGGACCTGCTGACGGTGCTCCATGACGCGGTATTTTCGATGCGCCCGGTCAGGCGTTCGCGGTTGGCGAAGTTTCAGGAGCGGCGGCAGGCGTTGCGAAAAGAAGCAGCCTGACCCTAATCCAGATCCGTCTGTATCCAACGGGTGGAGTGGTGGATGTCGATCGTCTGCAGCCTCCCGGTGCCGATATTCTCGAAGCGGTGGGGCACACCGGCTGGTCCCAACACGGCTTCTCCGGCTTCGGCCTCGATCACGGCATCACCAACGAAAAAGCGAGCGCGTCCCTCGATGATGATGAAAGTCTCGTCATAGGGATGGACATGCAGCCTCGGCCCTTGTCCGGGCGTGTCATTGCCATAGGCGAGAACGGTGACCGGCCCGTTGAGCACCTCGCCAAATAACGAACCGCGCCATGCGCCCTCGGCCTTCGGATCGAAAACCATGCCTTTGGCGGGTGGTCTGCCATCGGGCGTAACGGTGTCGGGGTCGAAGTCTCTGCGCATTCCAATCTCCTCCCGTCTGTCGGCCAGAGATGAAACTGGCCCTTGGCCCTCTATGCGAGGCTTAGCCTTTTCTCGAAATAGACCCGGTTGAAGCCGTTTTCCGTACGGCGGTCGATCTCGACATAACCGAGGCGCGGATAGATCGACAGGTTCTCGGTCATCTTCTCGTTGGTGTAGAGCTGCACCGCGGAGAAGCCAAGGCGGCGGGCCTCGTCTTCGCAAAAGCCGATCAGGGCCTTGCCGATACCCTTGCCGGCGGCGGCGGGCATGACGGCGACATTTTCCAGCATGATGTGCTCGGCCTCGACGAAAAAGACGATGAAACCCTGCAGCTCTCCGGCAGGGCCGGTCGAGACATGCACATGGCCGACGGCAATCTGTGCCGCAAAGTCGGCGTCCATCGGTGCCGGTCGTCGGCCGATCACCGTGATGTAACGGGTATAGGCGCCTTCCGCGCAGGTCCTGATATCATTCTCGTCTGCTGCGACTGCCAGTCTGATCACGATCTTGAATTCCCCCTGTGTCGACGGGGAAATTTCATCACAGGAATGGCGCGCGGGAAAGCGGCAAATGCACGTGATCCAGACCAGTGGATATGGATCAGTTCTGCGGCTCGACCGCTGCCGTTTCGCCACTGTTGCGTGGATTGCGCATCAGGACCTCGACATCGGTATTGCGGCCGGCCTTGACGCTGAACTCACGCTGGTAGGTCTTGTCCTTGTTGCGGGCGACGGCCAGATAATCGCCTTCCGACAGGACCATGGTTGAAAACGCGCTGACGCTTTCGTTGACGACGTCACCGGCGGCGGTCAGCACCGACCACGCGGTATCGGCAATAGCCTCGCCACCGGGCTGGGAAACCAGCTTGAGGGTTATCTGGGCCGCCTTGTGCTGCAGCACCGCCTGGGTGAGCTTGCCTGCCTCGACCTGGATATCGGCGCGCACGACCGCGTTGATGTCGCCATATTCGGAGACGACATGGTAGGTCCCGGCATTCAACCGAACGATGGTGTTCGGCTTGACGTCAGACATGACCAGAGCGCGGTCGCCGTTTTCGCGAACCTCGGAAGAATAGATGGAAAAGCTGAGCTGGCCTGGGGGGATGCGCTGGTCGGTTCCTGCAACGGCATTCAGCACAAAGCCGCCTGCATCCAGCACGAGCGTTTGTTCGGCGACATTGCCCTCCGCCGGAACGGTCAGCTTTTTGGTGATACCGGCGCGCCCGAAGGCGCAGTTGACGAAGTAATCGCCGGGCGCCAGCTGAAAATCGGCGGAGCCGCCATTCGAGCTTGCCACCAGCGGCAGCTTGCCGTCTTCGCCGGCAATCGGGCTGAACACCCGCCAGGCGAGACCATCCTTCATCACGTCGCCGTTACTGGTCAGTTTGGCGCTGAAGCGCACATCCTTGGCGACGGCGCTTTGAGGCAGGATGGATGATGGGGAAAACGCGTTCAGCTTCGGCATCTTGGCTGAGCTGTCGAGCTGCTTGAAGCTCTTGAATGCGTCACCTTCCTGCGCTTGAACGCCTGTCACGAGGAGAAGCAGCAATGCTTCTGCAAGGAAGATATGGCGAACAATGGAGATGCCTGACATTCGATGACCGGTTGACTCTTGTTTTCTGACTGGCCACTTGAAGACCATGGGAAAGGCAAATTCAAGGCCTCATTCTACCACATCCCATCAAATGGACTACCGCACCTCTGGCACACCCCACCAAATGGAAGTTTCGGACATGACCAATGACGTAAAGCTGATCGACTATCTGCGTGAACGCCACTCGACACCGGTTGCGCAGATCAAGGGGCCGGCTCCGGATGCGGCGGAACTGGATGAGATTCTCACGTCAGCCGTGCGCGTGCCTGACCATGGAAAGATCGCCCCCTGGCGGATTGTCGTCTATCGCGGCGATGTCTGCGTCTCGCTCGGCGAAACTTTCCTTGAAATCGCTTGCGCGCAGAACGGCGAAATGACCGATGCGGCGAAGGACGCCGAGCGGGTGCGCTTCACCCGCGCGCCGCTCGTCGTCGGCGTGATCAGCACTGCGGCGCCGCATGCGAAGATCCCCGAATGGGAGCAGGTCCTGTCTGCCGGCGCTGTCTGCCTCAACATGTTGATGGCCTGCGAGGCACGCGGTTATGTTGCCAACTGGCGCACCGAATGGGTTGCTTATGATGCAAAAGCCCTGACCGCGCTTGGCGTGAAGGAAGGCGAAAAGGTTGCCGGTTTCATCCATGTCGGTTCCAGCGATTTCCCGATGCCGGATCGTCCGCGGCCGCAGCTTGCAGATGTCGTCACCTACGCCTGAGGCGAGACCAACATGTTTTACCGTACGGACACGAATGATCACGGCATGGCGCACGATCCCTTCAAGGCGATCGTGGCGCCGCGACCGATCGGCTGGATCGGCACCAAGGGCAGGGACGGGTCGTTCAACCTCTCGCCCTACTCCTTCTTCAACATCGTCTCCGATACACCGAAACTGGTGATGTTCTCGTCATCGGGGCGCAAGCACAGCCTCAAGAATGCGGAGGAGACCGGCGTGTTTACCGCGAGCCTAGCGAGCCGGCATCTTGCGGATCACGTCAACGCATCCTCGGCACCCGTCGATTACGGTGTCGACGAGTTCGAGCTGGCGGGGCTTACTGCGGCGATGGGGCAGGTTGTCGATGCGCCTTATGTGGCCGAGGCCTATACGGCGCTGGAATGCCGGCTGACCGAGATCATCCAGCCGAAGGGGCTCAACGGCGAGACTTCGCAATCCTTCATGGTCTTCGGTCAGGTCGTCGGCATCCATATCAGCGAGGAAATCATTCGTGACGGGCGAATCGCCATGGATCTCGCCCGGCCGATCGCGCGCATGGGATATATGGATTATGCGGATGGCGGTACGGATGTGTTCCAGATTGCCCGACCGACCCGATAACTGCCTGATAAGGCCCGCCTGGATGTCGAGGTTAATAAACGTGGTGAACCAATATTAACCTTTTCAAGCTAGCGTTCGGCAAGTCGGGCCGTTGAAGCCGCGGCCAGATTTCCGAGGCGCATTGTGATCGTACAGGCATTTCTACGTTGGGCTGAAACGGCGAGGACCGGCGATCGGGCAAGGGCTGCAAGCGCGCTTGCCGATGCGTTCATCAAGTCGTCGCTCGGCCCGGACGAGCATCGCGCCGCGATAATGGCAATGACCTATCTTCTGGACGATCCTTCGCCGAAAGTGCGTCTGGCGCTGGCCGAGGCTCTCGCTTCTTCGGACGCAGCACCCCGCGCGATTATCATGTCGCTTGCCGAAGACCAGCCGGAGATTGCCTGCACGGTGATTGCCTGCTCTCCCGTCCTAAGCGACGCCGATCTCGTCGAACTGGCCGGACGTGGCGATTCGTTCACGCGGTCTCTGGTCGCAACACGGCCTGGGCTCGGCTGCAGTGCTGCTGCCGCGGTTGCCGAGGTGGGTGACGGCGCCGAGATCGTCCTCCTTTTGGAAAACGATACCGCCTCTGTCAGTCGCATTACCCTGCGCCGCATGGCGCAGCGCTTCGGTCATCTAGCCGATGTGCGGCATCTGCTGCTCGAGCGCGGCAACCTTCCTGCCGATGTGCGACACATGCTGGTCGCCCATGTGGCGGCCGCGCTTGCAGGTTCCGACCTGGTCACCAGAACGATCGGTGCCAAGCGCATCGACGTCATGACACGCGAAGCCGGTGACGAGGCGATCGTCGCGATTGCCGGATCGATCTTTCAGGATGAAATCCCCTTGCTGGTCGAGCATCTGAAGACGAGCGGGCGGCTCACCCCGGCACTTCTCATTCACGCACTTTGCAGCGGCAAGGTGGATTTCTTTGCATCGGCCATCGTCTCGCTCGTTCATCTGGAAGAGCGCCGCGTCCGTGCGATCCTCGCGACCGGCAGGGTTCATGCGGTGCGAGCCTTGTTCGAAGCGGCTGGGATAGGGCGTGATATCGTCGCCGTGTTTGTCGAGGCGGTATTCTTGTGGCGTCGCGCAGCCGCTGGCGGTGGTCTTGATACCTGTTATCTCGCGCTGCTCGAGCGGTTCGAGGGCTTACGTGGAGATGGTGGTGCGGTCGGACAATTGCTGGATATGGTAGACCTGCTCCAACGCGGCGAGCTGCGTCGCAGCGCACGCTCTTACGCTGCAGATGTTTCACTCGTCGCCTGATCGACTATAAGGTCGCAGATTGTGGCGTCAGTGATCGAACTTGCGTGCGACCCAGGAATAGCCGCCTTCCACGAGACGCACCGGCTTCGTCATCAGCGTTTTTACGCCTTCTGTTGTCGGTAGTACGGTCTTCACACGCTGTATGGCCCGTCCGGCCAGTGTTTCCGCTTCTTCCGGCGTTACTTCGGCGACTTCGACCTTCTGCGCATTTGCGTCCACCGACGTTTCAGACGTGTTCGTCTCGGCCGGTTGTGTTTCCTGTGAGGCAGAAGGGCGCGTTACCGGGATAGGCCCGACATTTGGTATGCCGGCGATTTCCGGGTCCTGGCAAACGGCGATCAGGACCGGATAGGGCTGGTTCGCATAGGTCGGAAGGTGATCTTCCGAGACGGAATCGCACATCGCCACAGACGGCCAGCGTTCCTGGGCTGTCGCTATGTACTTGCAGTCGGTCCCGCTGTCGTTACAGCCGAGAATGGTCATGACAACAAGGGCAGCGTTCATTCATATCTCCAACACGTTCAACCGAGCTTTATGATGAAGATCATGGCCCGATGAAGGCTGGGCTGTCCGATATTGGCTTAAGGGCCGGAAACCTTGCGTACCGGCGGCAAGTCTTCCTCTGCAAGCACGACCTCAGGATCAGAGGGCTGTTCCGCCTCTATTACATCGGCGATCTTGACCTCGCGAATCCACTCCCGCCAGATCGATACAACGAGAGCCATGAGAACCGGTCCGATGAACAGGCCGAGAAAACCCATCGTCTTGACGCCGCCGACAAGGCCGAAAAATGTCGGCAGGAAGGGCAGTTTGATCGGGCCTCCGACAAGGCGGGGGCGCAACGTCTTGTCGACGATGAAAAGTTCGACACTGCCCCAGATGAACAGGCCGGCGCCTGCAACATAGGAGCCATTGGCGACGAGATAAGCCGATACCAGCGTGAAGGAGAGCGGCGCGCCACCCGGAATGAGAGCCATGATGCCGGTCAGCACGCCGAATGTGACGGGTGAGGGAACGCCGGCGATCCAGTAGGCGATACCGAGCACGATGCCTTCACCGATGGCGATCAGCGTCATGCCGGTGACGGTGGAGCTTATCGTGGCAGGAACGACGCGAGAGATCCGTTCCCAGCGTGTCGGAAAAATCCGTTCACCCAGAAGGTCGATCTGGCCGCTGAAGGAAGCGCCGTCGCGATAAACGAAAAACAGCGCGATCAGCATGAACAGCAATGTCAGCATGATGTGGAAGGCACTGTTTCCGGCCACAAGCACGCCATGATAGATTGCGCCGATATTGGCGCCGCTGATTAGCTGCGCAAGTTCTCCTACAGCACCGGGCGCGCCGATATGGCGGGTCCACTGAGTGCCGAGCCATTCTCCGGCAAAGGGCAGACCGATAATCCAGGCTGGTGGAGGCGCGCCGTTGCGGTTGACCTCGACGGCCCAGCGAAACCAATCAGCGATTTCCCTGGCGGCATAGGATGCGCCGATGCTGATCGGGATGACGATGAAGAGAACGATGAAGATAATCGCCAGCGTTGCGCCGATTGTGGTGTTGCCACCGACATGGGTCAGCAGGCGCCGGTAGAGTGGCCAGCTGGCAAAGCCTATCACCAGGGCAGCAAGTACCGGAACCATGAAGCCGTGAAAGAAATAAATGGCGGCGGCAGCTACAATGATCAACAGCCAGCGTGCAGCCGAAATCGGTGAGATCAGGGCAACCCTGTTGGGGCTTACGGGGCCAAGCCAACGCGGCTCGGCGCTGCCTTTTCGATTGCTGCTGCGGTTCACCATAAATTCCTGTCTAAATCTGGCCCCTATATGGCCAGAGAAGGTCGTGAAAACAAGCTTCGCACCGATTCATTAAAACGCTACTTCCTTACTTGCGGTAACGCTTAGATGCGATAGAAATATGAAATTGCCAATTGGCGATACCGCTCCATTTAACACGGGTATGTTTTAAACAGCTTGCGGGTCTTTGATAGGCGCGCCGGAAAACAGGAGCCATGTGTGCCATTGGCAGGACGGGAGCTTCAAGGGAAAATTGATGCGTCAGACTGAAGCGGTCAACCTCACCAATTGCGACCGTGAACCAATTCATATCCCCGGCTCCATTCAGCCGCATGGTTGCCTGATGGTCTGTGACGGCGTTGGTTCCGTCATCCTGCAACATTCCGCGAATCTGGCAGAGATGTTGGGGCTCACATCTTCCGTGATCGGCGAAAGGCTTGAAACGGTCTTGGGGGGCGATGTTGCCCATACGCTGCGCAACGCGCTGGCGACATCCGACGATCCTGCCCGGCCCGCCCTGCGGCATGCTTTGCGCCTTGCTTCGGGTCTTGTCATGGATATTGCGCTTCACCGCAATGGCGAAAAAGTGATCCTCGAATTCGAGCCGGCATCCAACGATACCGACCAGCCACTCGAAGTTGCCCGCATGCTGATCAGCCGGATCCGCAACGTCTCCAGCCTCGACCGGCTGGTGCAGAGCGCTACAAGGCTGATGTATGCGATGCTCGGTTATGATCGGGTCATGGTCTACCGTTTCGAGCAGGATGGCTCCGGCAAGGTCATCAGCGAATACAAGAGACGCGATCTGGAGAGTTTTCGCGGCCAGTATTTTCCGGCCGGCGACATCCCGGTCCAGGCGCGGGCGCTCTACATCAAGAACACGATCAGGGTGATCTGTGACGCAAACTATCAGCGTGTGCCGATTGTGCCGGAACTGGATGAGGACAACCAGCCGCTCGATCTGTCCTTCGCGCATTTGCGCAGCGTTTCGCCGATTCATTGCGAATATCTGCGCAACATGGGCGTCGGCGCTTCGATGTCGATCTCGATCGTAGTCGATGGCGAACTCTGGGGGCTGATCGCATGCCATCACTATTCGCCGAAAATCCTGTCGATGCCGCAGCGGGTGGCGGCGGAAACGTTCGGCGAGTTCTTCTCGCTGCATCTTTCTGCGCTCAAGCAGAAGGAGCTGCACGAGACCGCAAGCGTTGCACGTCGGTCGCTCGACCGGTTCCTGCAGGAAGCTTCGCATCATCGCGACATCAGCCTGCTGCTGCGAGGGTCGCTGGAGGCTTTCTCGACCATGCTGCCATGCGACGGGGTCGGCCTGTGGCTTGATGGCCTCTGGTCAAGCCAGGGGAACACACCGCCACTCGAGATGATCGGAGAATTGGCGGACGAGATCGGCGGGCTGACTGGCGGCAAGGTCTGGTCGACCTTTCAGCTTTCGCAAGCCATTCCGCAATCCGGCATTTCACCGGACGATGCCTGTGGCGTGCTCGCCATACCGCTTTCGCAGCGACCGAAGGACTATCTCTTCTTCTTCCGCAAGGAAGTGGTGCAGACGCTGGACTGGGCGGGCAATCCTGACAAGTCCTATATGACCGGCCCGATGGGAGATCGGCTGACACCGCGCAAGAGCTTCGCCATCTGGAAGGAAACCGTCAGGCTGCAGGCACAGCCCTGGACCGACAGCGACCGGGAGATTGGCGAAGCTATTCGCGCGGTTCTTGTCGAGATCGTGTTGCATCACAACGAAATGCTGGCCGAGGAGCGCGGCAAGGCGGACGTGCGCCAGCGGATGCTCAACGAGGAGCTCAATCACCGGGTCAAGAACATCCTGTCGATCATCAAGGCTCTGGTGGGGCATCCGGTGGAAAGCGGCCGCAGCTTGACCGATTATGTCGGTTCGCTGAAGGGGCGCATCCAGGCGCTGGCTTTCGCGCATGACCAGGTGGTGCGCGGCGGCGACGGCGGTTCGTTGCTGGATCTCCTGGAGGCGGAACTGCGCCCCTATATGGAGGGCACCCGGTCCGTGGCGCTGGAGGGACCGCGCGTCTGGCTGGACAGCCGGGCCTTTTCGGTCATGGCTCTGGTCCTGCATGAAATGTCGACCAATGCCGCCAAATATGGATCGCTTTCGGTGCCGGGCGGCAGGCTCGATGTTCGGTGGAAGAGGCTCGAAACGGGTGCTTGTGAGATGAGCTGGATCGAAAGCGGCGGACCTGCGGTAAAGCCACCAAGCCGAAGCGGCTTCGGCAGCGTCCTCATCGGCCGCAGCATCCCTTACGAACTCGATGGCGCGGCGGAGGTGAACTATCCCGAGACCGGCATAGAGGCACGTTTCGTCGTGCCGTCGAAACATCTGCATGGCGATGACGATGTCACGACTATTCACATTGGCGATATAGAGTCTGCCGAAACGGAAAGGCTCGAGACGCCTCATCTGGCGGAGAAGGAATTCCTTCTGGTCGAGGACCAGATGCTGATTGCGGCTGATGTCGAATCCATGCTGGCCGAGCACGGGATCAACAAGGTGACGACGGCGCCGTCCGTATCGGAAGCGCTGCGCAGGTTGAGAGGCTTTACTCCCGACGTCGCGATCCTCGACGTCAATCTCGGATCGGGCACATCGCTTCCGATCGCCGAGGAACTGGTGCGGCGAGGGGTGCCCTTCGTGTTCGCCACCGGATATAGCGACCGTTCGATCATTCCGGCCAACCTGACCGCGCCGATCGTTCGCAAGCCGTATGAGGCGGAGGCCTTGATCTCCGCCGTCACCAAGCTGCTCGAGACGCGTTAGAGGCTGACGACCGCCAAAGGCGCAGGACGGGCGAAATCATCCTGTGCGGCAATCATGTTGAGTTCGCGCCTTCCGGCGGCAAGCGTCTTTTCGAACAGCGCGAAAATGCTGGAGGCTGTTTTCGACAGCGCCTGATCGAGCGGTGCGCCGGACAGGATGTGGCCGAGGAAAAGCGCCGAGGTGCAGTCACCCGCACCGTTGGGTGCCGGGTCGAATTGCAGGCGCGGCGTGGTGACGAGGAATTGTTTGCCCGATTTCGACGAAGCCAGCATCTGGATTTCGTCGTCGCGCGTGCCGTCATGGATGAGCGAGGTGAGGAGCACCGTTTCAGGCCCCATCTCGTGGATCATCAGGCAGGCCTTGCGCGCATCTTCGAGTGTCAGGATCTGGCGGCCGGCGAGATATTCCAGTTCAAACTGGTTCGGGGTGATGATCGAGGCGCGGGCGAGCGCCTTCTGGCGGAAATAGTCGGGAATGCCGGGGCGGACGAAAAAGCCACGGCCGACATCGCCCATGACGGGATCACAGAGCCAGCGCGTTCCTTCAGGCAGTCGGTCGAGAACCGAGAGGATGATTTCGCCGATCGCCGGGTCGCCGAGATAACCGGTCAGAAGCGCATCCATCTTTTCAAGTGCGCCAAGGCTTTCCAGCCCGTCGAGAATGCTCTCGATATGGTCGGCGGAAAACACTTCACCGGTCCATTTCAGGTAGCCGGTATGGTTGGAGAACTGCACCGTGTTGATGACGGTGACTTCATGGCCGAGGCGCTGCAGCGGGAGCGTGGCAGCGCGATTTCCCACGTAACCATAGGCGACATGGGACTGGATGGAGAGGATCTGCTTCATGGCGGGGTGCTTTGTTCAGGTGATCGAAAACGATCTTTCCGGTGAAGCATGCCGCGCCCCGTCACGCAATCCTATCTTGCTGCCCAGCTGTCAGATATCGAGATTTTCGGCAAATGCGGCGCGTTCCTGGATGAAGCGGAAGCGCGCATCGGCCTTAGTACCCATCAGGTTGTCGACCGCCTCGCGGGTGCCCTCGAAATCCACCTCGTCGATATCGACCCGCAGCAGCGTGCGCTTGGCCGGATCCATGGTGGTTTCCTTCAGCTGCGCGGCCATCATTTCACCCAGACCTTTGAAGCGCCCGATCTCGACCTTCTTGCCCTTGAAGACGGTCTCCATCAGCTCGGCGCGGTGGGCGTCGTCGCGGGCATAGACCGTCTTGCCGCCCTGGCGGATGACGTAGAGCGGCGGCACCGCCAGATAGAGATGGTTGCCGCGGATCAACTCGGGCATTTCCTGATAGAAGAAGGTGATCAGCAGTGAGGCGATGTGAGCGCCATCGACGTCGGCATCGGTCATGATGATGACGCGCTCGTAGCGAAGATCTTCCTCACGGTATTTCGACC
>RCUT01000498.1_pt1 | contig 20332 bp, 14 predicted proteins | sample 2166171 | NCBI WGS metagenome assembly RCUT01 (sample SAMN09932757, study PRJNA488358) | compost metagenome | isolation source: compost soil in 4-hydroxybenzoic | place: Germany: Experimental Botanical Garden
CAGTGGGCTGCGCATCACGCCGGGAAACCGTCGCCTGAAGGAGAGAGATTGCATGTTTGATTTGGATTCGCTGGCATTGCAGTGGCACATCCCGGCGCTGGCCGGGGAGATTTTCCCGTGGGTCAGCTGGCTGTTTCAGGGTTATGTCACCCTGCTGCTCACGTTCCTCGCCATCGGGGTGTCTGTCGGGTTGCTTTCTGCCTGGACTGGCCGGATGCGTTATGTGGGCCTGAGCCGGAAAGAGCGCCGGGAGTATGCCGATCGCTACTACCGGGATAATAACCGGGCCGCGCCCTTTTCGGTGCTGGCCTCGCTGGATTCGCCGGGGCGGGCAGTGACCGCTCGTCGCCACCTCTGGCACTGGCTGCATCTGCTGACCGAATGCGGCGGCATTGCCCTGTTCGTTCTGCTGGTTGTCGCGGTGTATATCGAGAGCTGGGGGGAAGCCGTTCTGTTTCCGGAGCGCGAGATGAATGCGGATTATTACCTGCTGCAACCGGCTAACCTGTTCGGGATTGTCTGGTGCGCGGGTGGACTGATTGCCGGGGTGGTGGTGGCGCGGCTGCTGGCGTTCCTGTTCCTCGACAGGCATTTTGCGGCCGCTGACGAGAAGGTGAACGCCCGGCTTAATCAGGAGAGCCGACGCAGCAGCCAGCGCACCGGCGAAATGACCGACGTGCGAAACCTGCATTTCGGGGAGCCGGTGCCAGTGAATGCGCTGGCGGATTTCTCCAGCGAACAGGCCCGTAAGCAGCAGGTGGTTTTCCTCGGCAAGAAAGAGGACGGCCAGCCGGTGCTGGTTCCACGCGATACCTGGCGAAAAACCAACGTGCAAATTCTCGGCCTGCCCGGGAGTGGCAAGAGCGTGATGGCCACCAACGCGCTCATTCGTTGCGTGCGCGATTTTGGCGATGCGGTGGTGTACTTCGACCCGAAGGGGGACGCGTGGGCACCGCACGTTTTCCGGGTGCACTGCACGGACTTCACGCTGCTGGATTTGCGGCCGGGTAAACCGGCGCAGCTGAATCTGTTCCGCGACCTCGACAGTTATGCCCTGAAAAACCTGCTGATTGCCGGGTTCAACCTCAGTGAAACCGGCGATGTGGCAGATCACTACCGCAACAATGAGCAGAAAGCGGCGAAGCTGATCGCCGATCAGTTCCCGAACGGGGCGAACATACAGCAGGTGCTGGCGGCGGCGTATGCGCTGCCGGAGGCGATGAAAAAAGAGGTGAAGGGGCTTATCACTAAGCTGGAGAACGTCGCGGACCTGAGCGTCCTGCAGACGGACACCGGCATCGATGTAGCTGCCATCATCAACGGCGGCGGCTGCCTGTATGTCATCGGCTCGATGGAAGATGAGGCGGTGATCCGGGTGCAGAAGATGTTGTTTGCCCGCTGCGCGCAAATCATCCTTGCCCGGGACGAGTTCACCGCATGGCCGCACGCCAGCATCATGCTTGATGAGCTTAAATATCTGCTCTCAAAGTACGTACTGAACGCGCTGGGGACGCTGCGCAGCCGGGACTGCAACCTGCTGCTGGCGCATCAGTCGCTGGGCGATTTTGGCCTGTGCGGGCAGGATTTACCGGCAGATTTTGTGAAAACCACCGTGCTGGATAACACCCCTGTCCGCTGGTTCTACAAGGCGGCCAGTGAAGAGTCCGCGCAGTGGGCCGCCGCGCAGACCGGGGAAATCCGGGTGGACGTGGAGCGGCGTAAAATCCAGCGGGAAACCGGCAATGTGGAGCACATCAGCGGCGACAGCTATATCCAGAAAGAGGCGCGGTATCTGTTTGACGTGAACACCCTGCAACACCTGCCGGACGGGTTCGCGGTCATTACCGGGCTGGGTGTGGCGCATCTCGGTTTCAGCAGTCCACTACGGGTGGAGCGTCAGGCCATCCCGCTCACTCCTTTCCCGGTACTGCCAAAGTCTGATCCGCTGGCCGATTACCAGCCAAAGAACGACCCGAAACGGCCGGATGATGATGATTTTGCGGAGCTGTACTGATGGCACTGGAACGGTACAACGGCAGTTATGCGAACCGACAGGCGCGGAATGCCGAGAAAACCCGGCTGGTCCTGCGCTGGCTGCGGGACGAACTGTGTTCACCGGCTGAGATTGTGGCCCGTCTGCTGGGGATTGGGGCGGTGCAGCCGGTTTACCGTTTTCTGGACAGTCTGGTGGCTAAGGGGCTGCTGGTCCGGGCGAAATACCCGGTGGACGGCCGCCCGGTCAGCGTGTGGGGACTGACCCCGCACGGCGTGGCGTTCTCGTTCGACGAGGACGAGCTGCTGGCGGACGTTACTCCGTTCCAGCCCTCGCGGGTGTCGGCGGCTCAGCTGCCGCACCGGCTGGCCGTGCAGTCCCTGCGCCTCGATATGGTGGCAAAGGGGGCCACCGGCTGGCGCACCCTGCACCGTATTGCCATGAAAGGCATGAAGGTGCCGGACGCACTGGCGGAGCTGGATGGCAAAACGGTGGCGTTTGAGGTGGAGCGCACCGTCAAGAGCCGTCGGCGATATCAGGAAGTGGTGTCCGGGTATCTGTTCAACCGCCGGGCGAACGGCATCGATGAAATCTGGTACATCTGCCCGGACAGGCCGACGCTCGTCCGGGTGCAACGGGCAATTTTGGCGGTGGATGAAATCGTGAACCCACAGACCGGCGAGGCCCGAAAAACGGCAGAGCTGGACCGGGAACGGCTGTTTGCCTGCTTCAAATTCATGGTCATGGTCTGAGGTTAATCATTCATTTATGAGGTGTTTTATGACAAACCGGATTGCGGTTGTGGGCCGGGAGGCCCTGCTTATGGTCGGGGCGATGGCCGGAGGGCTGTGTGTGCTGGCCGCGCATCTGCTGAAATTGTTCTGGCGCGTGCTGCCGGTGTTTCTGCTGCTCTACGGGTTCGTGCAGTTTCTGGCGAGGAACCCGGCGATCCGTGACTGGTTGTTCCTGCATTTCGGGCAGGGAGGCACGGCGGCGATCCTGATCGGTGGTACCCTTCTTTGCCTGCGTCGTCTGATGAAATGACGGCAGACAGCACCGGCCGCGTCGGTGCTGTTATTCCTCCCCGAGCTGGTCCCGCATTGCCAGCCAGAGCGTTTCCGCGTCCTCGTGCAGCCGTTCGCACATGTCGGCCGCGGTATCCATATCCAGTTCGTTCAGCTTTTCCAGCAACAGCAGCGACTGATCCCTGATGAATTTTGCCATGTTGAGGGCGGTTTTTTCCTGTTTCGTCATGTTTCTTTCCTTCCGGGCATGGTGTGCGCCTGTCGGGTATACTGTCTCAAAAATAGCGGGGTGAGACAATGGCGTGGGTGACGGTGAGACAGGCCACGGAACTGACGGGAAAAGCCCGAAGTTCCCTGTATCGGGATATGGCTAAAGGCCGCGTATCATACCGGACGGAGGCTGATGGTGGTCGTGTCGTAGATACCAGCGAGCTTATCCGGGTGTACGGTGAGTTAAGACTGATTGAGACTCATGATCGGGACGGGTTGAGACTGCCGGATGAGACTGAAAAAACGGTATCAGAGGCGCTGATTGCGGAGATAAAAGCGCTGCGGGAAGAGGTGGCCGGGCTGCGGCAGGAAATGCAGGCCATGAGACTACTGGAACACAAAACGGAGACAGCAGAGACACCGCGCCGGTGGTGGCAATGGGGGAAGCGCTGACGCGCTGCGCTTGTCCAACCGGCGACGGCCACGCAATGAATTGCGCCCCCGTCACCCGTTATCAGCGGACGGAGTGGGGATTCTGGCGCTGGCCGACTACGGCCAGAACCCGGATTTTCTGCGCCGGGTCATTCACATCATAGAGGACATGCTGTCCCATCAGGCTTATCCGGCGAACGTCCTCGCCATAGCGTGAGTCCACTTCGTAGAGACGCGGAAAGTCTGCCAGCTTGTCTGCGGCCGCAAGAACGCGATCGGTGACGTTCCGCGCATCCCACAGAGATGAATTTTCCGCGATGTAGTCAAACAGTGCCGTTACGTCCTCGATGGCTCCCTGCTTCCATTCCACGTCATACGGCATCACGCAGTTCCTGATAGCGACCATGCAGCCGCTGGCGGAGTTGTTCCGTGGTCATGCCCGGGCGTGTATCAGCGCGGGCTGCAGTCACTTTGGCGCGAACCTGATCTTCATACTCGGCCTGTGCCAGTTCTTCGTTAGCCAGGCGCTGCAACAGTGCTGCCTTGTCCGGGCCACCTTCCGGCAGTATGCGGGGCAGACTTTCGGCCAGTTCCCGCAAGAAGTTGGCGTTTTCGTAGTGTGTGGTATTGCTCATTACAGAGCCTCCGGGGTTGATGCGTCGACATGAAGGAGTTTAGCAGGGACACTCCCTGAAAAATATGCTGAATCCGGTACGCGAAGCGTTACTTCCTTGTACTGGCTGTTCTCTGTTATTCGTGCTGTCTTGCAGGCTTACTGCGGGTTGCTGTCTTTTTTTTCTCGCTGCCTGAGTCCCTCAGCAAAACCGACCATCCAGCCTAATGGATCATGCTGCGCAGCCCCTGACAACAGCGCGTCAGATTCCAGTCCGGCTTGTCGTCCTGCCTCTCTGACATCTTCTCGTACCCATACCGCAATTTGCTTATAACCCGCCTCGCGCATACGTGCTTTATAGGCTGCCTGGCCGCGTGCATTCTTGATCAGATACTTGCGGTTGCTAGTGATATCGCGTGTCTTGTTGTTTGAACCGGTCATTAATTCCTCAGGCATTACAGAGTTGTCGTACACACAGAAAACATTACTAGTAATTATGATTGTTGTGAGTATTCCAGGGAGAAAATGAGAGATTTCCCGCGCAAAAGGGCGCTTTTGGCGGTTTCAGGTGGTAAACGCACTGAAACGGGCCGCCATGCAGTCCGGTGCATAGCCATTCATGCCATCAGAATTCATCAGGCAAGTTTTGCGGGGTTTTCGCCGGGTAAGCTGTGGTTTTCACCGGCTTCGCGCTGAAATCGCCCTGAGCGCGTTTTAGCGGTGCGTACAATTAGATGTTTATGTTAAATCTCCCGTTGTGCCATCATGCCGCCATCACCGGATTAAACCGCCTGGAATCGCTTTACGATGGTGACCGCCCGCCCCGTGCGGGCTTTTTTATGCCCGACATTCACCGGCGGCCAGTGTCCGGCCGTCCGGTAACATATTGCGACATATGGGGAAATTTTGGTTAAGTCCCGTCCGGTGTATCATGGCGGTTCTTTAACCATATAAACCAGAAGGAATTGATTATGCAGCAATACACTAACGAACTGACCCCCGAGATCCTGGCCGGGATGGATGATTCCCCGTTTACCCCGGAGCAACTGGCGGAAATGAATGACGAAGCCCGCGCCACCATTGAAAAACAGGCAGAGTATTGCCGACAGCATCCGGTGACGGATATTTACCGGATCGCGGTTGCCGGGTGTCTGACCCGTCGCGGTGGCACCGGCGATGAGTTCAATCCGAACCCGAAGGAGGGGCATAAGATCCTGCTGGAGAACGGCGTGTGGGCCAGTGTCCTGACCGAAGGCTGCACGGTGAGCTACCCGGACGGCACACAGGCCCGGATTGTCAGCACGGCCGGGAGCCAGTTTACCAGCGCGGACGGCAAAGGCATGGCGCTGGTTACCAGTCAGCTTGATAACGGCGACGAGATTATCAGCACGCCGCAAAACGTTGGCATTCTGGCTTTCCGCGCCGGTGAGTCTATGCCGGAGGATTTTCTGGTTATGCCCGGAGCGTAAGCGATGGGATACAGAACCAATATTCACGGTAAGGGAAAGGCCCTTACCTGCGACAAAACCACGACCGGCGCGTGGCTCATTTCTTCCATTCCCCTGAACCGTTACAGTTCACACGGCTATGGTGTCATCCGGCGCGGGGATAAAACCACGCCCTGCCCGAAATGCGGGAAGGCTGGCGTCGTTACCACCGGGGACCCCCGCTGGGAAGTCCACGGCATCCCGGTGGCGGTGGATGGAACCGTTATTCACTGTGACTGCCCCGAAGGTTCAAACCGCATCATTGCCCCTGTGGGGCAATGGTTAGGCCCCGGCCCGTCACCGGAGCAAATCGCCCGCGAGAAACAGGCCGTAGTGCTGGCTGAACGCAAGGCCGCGCAGGAGGTTGAAGCTAAACGACTGGCCGAAGAGCGGGAGCGTAACCGGGTGTTTGCGAAATCCTGTCTGCGTGGCGACGGCTGCAACGATGCCGGAGACCAGCGCGAGCCACAAAGTAACTTTGCGGAGATGAGTTTTTTCCAGGCGCTGCCGCCAGCCGATGCGGTGACCGATACCGATGCGGCACAACATGCGCAGACAGCGAAGAAAAAGCCGAAACGGCCGGAAGATATACCGAAGCCGAAGAAGCGCAGCGCCCTCTGGAAGTGGTTTAACGGCGATCATGAAGAGTATGCCTATGAGGTTGCCGTGGCGAGCGCCGCCGCTGCCACTCGCGCAGAGGCGGTGACGACCGGGGCGAGTGCGCTGGAGCTGCTGGGTGGCAGTTCCCTGACGTACGGCACGTGGGCGGTTCGTGGTGCGGCCGGTTTAGGGGAGGTTGCTGCTGCCGGGGTTGGTGCGTCAGTGGCCGGGCTGCTGATTGGTATGATGCCCGGCCGACTGAACGACGGTGAGCAGGATTTTCTGGACCGGATGCGCACGGCGCAGATGCAGGAAGCCCCCACGCGGGTGCGCTATACGTGGGAAGATGCCGGGAACGGTCAGCAGGTGCCGCGCGGCTGGCACACGCCACCGGGCAAGGACATGGTGCGGGTGCGCAAAATGTACTGGGACCAGCGGTTGCAGGCGTACACCTTCACCACCGAAGAAACCCCGTCTGTCACCATCATCTGGACCCCTGACCATTCCGGCGTAAACACCCCGTCAAACACCGGCAATCAGGCGCGGCCGGTGCTGCCGAATCCGGTGATTGTGGACCCGCTGCCGGACAATACCGGGATTACGGCCACCACCACCCCGGCCCCGGAGGAAAAGCACTTTGCGGATTACATTCTGATCCTGCCGATGCCGGACCTGCCGCCGATTTATATCTACCTCAGCAAGCCGCCGGTGGAGTTCCTGGAGGTGGAGTTATACAGCGACTTTAAACGGCGCTCACGACAGGGGAAATATGAGGCTGACCATATGCCATCGGCAGCGGCTGTTAAGGCATATCTCAAAGCTAATTATCCGGGAATGACCCCCGAAGATATTGAGCTTGCCTCTCAAGATGTAGCCTCAATAGTCATTCCAAAAGAAGTTCACCAGAAGATCAGCGAGACTTATGGCGGGCGCAATACAGCGGCGCAAATCGAGCTGGACTCACGCAACCTACGTGCAGCAGCAGATCGTAATCTGGATGCCATTAAACCAGCATTGAAAGATCATGGTGCGACAGAGGCCCAAATAGAGGCGGCCAGAGCGAAAATGCATGAACTGAACAGTAAAATGGGACTGTACTAATGACAGTAAATATCAACGAATTAATTAGCAGTCTGGGAAAGAGTTATCTAGAGCTTACTGATAATGGGCTAATCACGTATAGAAGCCCTCCAACAGCATCTTCAGGCGATCCTGATCTCAGTCTGGATATGGCAAAAGAAGGATTGTTTTTGTCATTTAAGCGTGAAGGGAGAGTGTTACAGGCAATAGTTCTAAAAATTCAGAACGATAAGGCTAAAGATTGGGTGTTCCCAAATGCTTTACCAGCACCATTGCAACCTGTAATGACCCGTGAATGGGTGCATGAAAACATAGGAAAGCCGCTTAGGAGTATTCCACCTCAAGTTATTATGAGACGAGCGTTTGGCTGGACTGATTTGTATGAGGCTAAAGGCCGCGCTATCCCTACCAGTATGCAAATCAATTATGACGTGATGGGTTTTGTGCGGTCGGTCACTTTTATGCCTACCGCTGAGCTGCGTTGGTGATCTCGCTTTCTGTCGGATCCTGAAAAGATCCTCTTGAGATCATTTGCCTCTGCGCGTAATCTCTTGCCCTGTAAACGAAAAAACCCGCCAAAGGGCGGGTTGGTTCGGGTTCGTCGAGCTTGCAACTCACGAAACCGGGCGGTAACTGATCTTCGCAGGAACAGTCACCAAAACAGTACAACCAGTTTAGCCGCTATAAATGGGCTTCTTCAAGAGAAAAGTAACTTTTTCCCTTCACCGTTCCTGCGATCTCCAGTTACCAGTGGCTGCTGCCAGTGGCGTTTTTGCGTGCTTTTCCGGGTTGGACTCAAGTGAACAGTTACCGGATAAGGCGCAGCAGTCGGGCTGAACGGGGAGTTCTTGCTTACAGCCCAGCTTGGAGCGAACGACCTACACCGAGCCGAGATACCAGCGTGTGAGCTATGAGAAAGCGCCACACTTCCCGCAAGGGAGAAAGGCGGAACAGGTATCCGGTAAACGGCAGGGTCGGAACAGGAGAGCGCAAGAGGGAGCGACCTGCCGGAAACGGTGGGGATCTTTAAGTCCTGTCGGGTTTCGCCCGTACTGTCGGATTCATGGTTGAGCCTCACGGCTCCCACAGATGCACCGAAAAAGCGTCTGTTTATGTGAACTCTGGCAGGAGGGCGAAGCCTATGGAAAAACGCCATCGGCGCGGCCTCGCCTTATTGCCTCCTTAATGCTCATCACTTCTGTACGTGTGTCCGCAGCGCCCGCCGCAGTCTCACGACCGGAGCGTAGCGACCGAGTGAGCGAGGAGGCGCAATATCACCCGTTCCGGCCGACGGCCATCTGACGCGCGTATGCTCCATATTGCTCTTAACTCATTGCCCTGCCTAAAGTTTTCCCGTTCCCTGCCGATAACAACACCAGATAGGTGAAGTCTGTCGGTTCTGTCATGCACTTAACCCGTTAACCTTTCTGATGGTCCTTTTTCTCCTTGCGGAGAAATGAAGGTCATCCCCGCTGGGGCGGGACTGACTTCAGGGGGAAAGTCCCTGCTTACGCTGGCTGGACGCCACCGACGCCGGAACTTTCCCCCTCTTTCTGTCTTAGCCCGGCTGGACGCCGGTCACGTCAGAAATTCACCCGGCCCCCGTCAGGCTCACGCCTGACCACCCACAAAAATCCACGGTGCTGGACGCACCTGACGACGCAGCAAGCTGCCTCTGATTTTGCGAGTGGTCAGCCGCTCGCTATGGCGTGCTCTGACGGGGGCCGGAACACCGGAAAAATCCACGCTGGGGCGTGGCCTTTTCCTCTCGCACGCTGTGGGCGTGCTCGTTGTTCCTCCGGGGCTGCGCCTTTTCCGCATGGGGCGGAAAGAGGCTGGCCTCCGTGGTGAGCGCTGAACGCTTTCACCACGGACGTGAACGCCGCCGCCATGCCTTGGGGCATGTCCGCAGCTTGCGCAGTGGGCTGCGCATCACGCCGGGAAACCGTCGCCTGAAGGAGAGAGATTGCATGTTTGATTTGGATTCGCTGGCATTGCAGTGGCACATCCCGGCGCTGGCCGGGGAGATTTTCCCGTGGGTCAGCTGGCTGTTTCAGGGTTATGTCACCCTGCTGCTCACGTTCCTCGCCATCGGGGTGTCTGTCGGGTTGCTTTCTGCCTGGACTGGCCGGATGCGTTATGTGGGCCTGAGCCGGAAAGAGCGCCGGGAGTATGCCGATCGCTACTACCGGGATAATAACCGGGCCGCGCCCTTTTCGGTGCTGGCCTCGCTGGATTCGCCGGGGCGGGCAGTGACCGCTCGTCGCCACCTCTGGCACTGGCTGCATCTGCTGACCGAATGCGGCGGCATTGCCCTGTTCGTTCTGCTGGTTGTCGCGGTGTATATCGAGAGCTGGGGGGAAGCCGTTCTGTTTCCGGAGCGCGAGATGAATGCGGATTATTACCTGCTGCAACCGGCTAACCTGTTCGGGATTGTCTGGTGCGCGGGTGGACTGATTGCCGGGGTGGTGGTGGCGCGGCTGCTGGCGTTCCTGTTCCTCGACAGGCATTTTGCGGCCGCTGACGAGAAGGTGAACGCCCGGCTTAATCAGGAGAGCCGACGCAGCAGCCAGCGCACCGGCGAAATGACCGACGTGCGAAACCTGCATTTCGGGGAGCCGGTGCCAGTGAATGCGCTGGCGGATTTCTCCAGCGAACAGGCCCGTAAGCAGCAGGTGGTTTTCCTCGGCAAGAAAGAGGACGGCCAGCCGGTGCTGGTTCCACGCGATACCTGGCGAAAAACCAACGTGCAAATTCTCGGCCTGCCCGGGAGTGGCAAGAGCGTGATGGCCACCAACGCGCTCATTCGTTGCGTGCGCGATTTTGGCGATGCGGTGGTGTACTTCGACCCGAAGGGGGACGCGTGGGCACCGCACGTTTTCCGGGTGCACTGCACGGACTTCACGCTGCTGGATTTGCGGCCGGGTAAACCGGCGCAGCTGAATCTGTTCCGCGACCTCGACAGTTATGCCCTGAAAAACCTGCTGATTGCCGGGTTCAACCTCAGTGAAACCGGCGATGTGGCAGATCACTACCGCAACAATGAGCAGAAAGCGGCGAAGCTGATCGCCGATCAGTTCCCGAACGGGGCGAACATACAGCAGGTGCTGGCGGCGGCGTATGCGCTGCCGGAGGCGATGAAAAAAGAGGTGAAGGGGCTTATCACTAAGCTGGAGAACGTCGCGGACCTGAGCGTCCTGCAGACGGACACCGGCATCGATGTAGCTGCCATCATCAACGGCGGCGGCTGCCTGTATGTCATCGGCTCGATGGAAGATGAGGCGGTGATCCGGGTGCAGAAGATGTTGTTTGCCCGCTGCGCGCAAATCATCCTTGCCCGGGACGAGTTCACCGCATGGCCGCACGCCAGCATCATGCTTGATGAGCTTAAATATCTGCTCTCAAAGTACGTACTGAACGCGCTGGGGACGCTGCGCAGCCGGGACTGCAACCTGCTGCTGGCGCATCAGTCGCTGGGCGATTTTGGCCTGTGCGGGCAGGATTTACCGGCAGATTTTGTGAAAACCACCGTGCTGGATAACACCCCTGTCCGCTGGTTCTACAAGGCGGCCAGTGAAGAGTCCGCGCAGTGGGCCGCCGCGCAGACCGGGGAAATCCGGGTGGACGTGGAGCGGCGTAAAATCCAGCGGGAAACCGGCAATGTGGAGCACATCAGCGGCGACAGCTATATCCAGAAAGAGGCGCGGTATCTGTTTGACGTGAACACCCTGCAACACCTGCCGGACGGGTTCGCGGTCATTACCGGGCTGGGTGTGGCGCATCTCGGTTTCAGCAGTCCACTACGGGTGGAGCGTCAGGCCATCCCGCTCACTCCTTTCCCGGTACTGCCAAAGTCTGATCCGCTGGCCGATTACCAGCCAAAGAACGACCCGAAACGGCCGGATGATGATGATTTTGCGGAGCTGTACTGATGGCACTGGAACGGTACAACGGCAGTTATGCGAACCGACAGGCGCGGAATGCCGAGAAAACCCGGCTGGTCCTGCGCTGGCTGCGGGACGAACTGTGTTCACCGGCTGAGATTGTGGCCCGTCTGCTGGGGATTGGGGCGGTGCAGCCGGTTTACCGTTTTCTGGACAGTCTGGTGGCTAAGGGGCTGCTGGTCCGGGCGAAATACCCGGTGGACGGCCGCCCGGTCAGCGTGTGGGGACTGACCCCGCACGGCGTGGCGTTCTCGTTCGACGAGGACGAGCTGCTGGCGGACGTTACTCCGTTCCAGCCCTCGCGGGTGTCGGCGGCTCAGCTGCCGCACCGGCTGGCCGTGCAGTCCCTGCGCCTCGATATGGTGGCAAAGGGGGCCACCGGCTGGCGCACCCTGCACCGTATTGCCATGAAAGGCATGAAGGTGCCGGACGCACTGGCGGAGCTGGATGGCAAAACGGTGGCGTTTGAGGTGGAGCGCACCGTCAAGAGCCGTCGGCGATATCAGGAAGTGGTGTCCGGGTATCTGTTCAACCGCCGGGCGAACGGCATCGATGAAATCTGGTACATCTGCCCGGACAGGCCGACGCTCGTCCGGGTGCAACGGGCAATTTTGGCGGTGGATGAAATCGTGAACCCACAGACCGGCGAGGCCCGAAAAACGGCAGAGCTGGACCGGGAACGGCTGTTTGCCTGCTTCAAATTCATGGTCATGGTCTGAGGTTAATCATTCATTTATGAGGTGTTTTATGACAAACCGGATTGCGGTTGTGGGCCGGGAGGCCCTGCTTATGGTCGGGGCGATGGCCGGAGGGCTGTGTGTGCTGGCCGCGCATCTGCTGAAATTGTTCTGGCGCGTGCTGCCGGTGTTTCTGCTGCTCTACGGGTTCGTGCAGTTTCTGGCGAGGAACCCGGCGATCCGTGACTGGTTGTTCCTGCATTTCGGGCAGGGAGGCACGGCGGCGATCCTGATCGGTGGTACCCTTCTTTGCCTGCGTCGTCTGATGAAATGACGGCAGACAGCACCGGCCGCGTCGGTGCTGTTATTCCTCCCCGAGCTGGTCCCGCATTGCCAGCCAGAGCGTTTCCGCGTCCTCGTGCAGCCGTTCGCACATGTCGGCCGCGGTATCCATATCCAGTTCGTTCAGCTTTTCCAGCAACAGCAGCGACTGATCCCTGATGAATTTTGCCATGTTGAGGGCGGTTTTTTCCTGTTTCGTCATGTTTCTTTCCTTCCGGGCATGGTGTGCGCCTGTCGGGTATACTGTCTCAAAAATAGCGGGGTGAGACAATGGCGTGGGTGACGGTGAGACAGGCCACGGAACTGACGGGAAAAGCCCGAAGTTCCCTGTATCGGGATATGGCTAAAGGCCGCGTATCATACCGGACGGAGGCTGATGGTGGTCGTGTCGTAGATACCAGCGAGCTTATCCGGGTGTACGGTGAGTTAAGACTGATTGAGACTCATGATCGGGACGGGTTGAGACTGCCGGATGAGACTGAAAAAACGGTATCAGAGGCGCTGATTGCGGAGATAAAAGCGCTGCGGGAAGAGGTGGCCGGGCTGCGGCAGGAAATGCAGGCCATGAGACTACTGGAACACAAAACGGAGACAGCAGAGACACCGCGCCGGTGGTGGCAATGGGGGAAGCGCTGACGCGCTGCGCTTGTCCAACCGGCGACGGCCACGCAATGAATTGCGCCCCCGTCACCCGTTATCAGCGGACGGAGTGGGGATTCTGGCGCTGGCCGACTACGGCCAGAACCCGGATTTTCTGCGCCGGGTCATTCACATCATAGAGGACATGCTGTCCCATCAGGCTTATCCGGCGAACGTCCTCGCCATAGCGTGAGTCCACTTCGTAGAGACGCGGAAAGTCTGCCAGCTTGTCTGCGGCCGCAAGAACGCGATCGGTGACGTTCCGCGCATCCCACAGAGATGAATTTTCCGCGATGTAGTCAAACAGTGCCGTTACGTCCTCGATGGCTCCCTGCTTCCATTCCACGTCATACGGCATCACGCAGTTCCTGATAGCGACCATGCAGCCGCTGGCGGAGTTGTTCCGTGGTCATGCCCGGGCGTGTATCAGCGCGGGCTGCAGTCACTTTGGCGCGAACCTGATCTTCATACTCGGCCTGTGCCAGTTCTTCGTTAGCCAGGCGCTGCAACAGTGCTGCCTTGTCCGGGCCACCTTCCGGCAGTATGCGGGGCAGACTTTCGGCCAGTTCCCGCAAGAAGTTGGCGTTTTCGTAGTGTGTGGTATTGCTCATTACAGAGCCTCCGGGGTTGATGCGTCGACATGAAGGAGTTTAGCAGGGACACTCCCTGAAAAATATGCTGAATCCGGTACGCGAAGCGTTACTTCCTTGTACTGGCTGTTCTCTGTTATTCGTGCTGTCTTGCAGGCTTACTGCGGGTTGCTGTCTTTTTTTTCTCGCTGCCTGAGTCCCTCAGCAAAACCGACCATCCAGCCTAATGGATCATGCTGCGCAGCCCCTGACAACAGCGCGTCAGATTCCAGTCCGGCTTGTCGTCCTGCCTCTCTGACATCTTCTCGTACCCATACCGCAATTTGCTTATAACCCGCCTCGCGCATACGTGCTTTATAGGCTGCCTGGCCGCGTGCATTCTTGATCAGATACTTGCGGTTGCTAGTGATATCGCGTGTCTTGTTGTTTGAACCGGTCATTAATTCCTCAGGCATTACAGAGTTGTCGTACACACAGAAAACATTACTAGTAATTATGATTGTTGTGAGTATTCCAGGGAGAAAATGAGAGATTTCCCGCGCAAAAGGGCGCTTTTGGCGGTTTCAGGTGGTAAACGCACTGAAACGGGCCGCCATGCAGTCCGGTGCATAGCCATTCATGCCATCAGAATTCATCAGGCAAGTTTTGCGGGGTTTTCGCCGGGTAAGCTGTGGTTTTCACCGGCTTCGCGCTGAAATCGCCCTGAGCGCGTTTTAGCGGTGCGTACAATTAGATGTTTATGTTAAATCTCCCGTTGTGCCATCATGCCGCCATCACCGGATTAAACCGCCTGGAATCGCTTTACGATGGTGACCGCCCGCCCCGTGCGGGCTTTTTTATGCCCGACATTCACCGGCGGCCAGTGTCCGGCCGTCCGGTAACATATTGCGACATATGGGGAAATTTTGGTTAAGTCCCGTCCGGTGTATCATGGCGGTTCTTTAACCATATAAACCAGAAGGAATTGATTATGCAGCAATACACTAACGAACTGACCCCCGAGATCCTGGCCGGGATGGATGATTCCCCGTTTACCCCGGAGCAACTGGCGGAAATGAATGACGAAGCCCGCGCCACCATTGAAAAACAGGCAGAGTATTGCCGACAGCATCCGGTGACGGATATTTACCGGATCGCGGTTGCCGGGTGTCTGACCCGTCGCGGTGGCACCGGCGATGAGTTCAATCCGAACCCGAAGGAGGGGCATAAGATCCTGCTGGAGAACGGCGTGTGGGCCAGTGTCCTGACCGAAGGCTGCACGGTGAGCTACCCGGACGGCACACAGGCCCGGATTGTCAGCACGGCCGGGAGCCAGTTTACCAGCGCGGACGGCAAAGGCATGGCGCTGGTTACCAGTCAGCTTGATAACGGCGACGAGATTATCAGCACGCCGCAAAACGTTGGCATTCTGGCTTTCCGCGCCGGTGAGTCTATGCCGGAGGATTTTCTGGTTATGCCCGGAGCGTAAGCGATGGGATACAGAACCAATATTCACGGTAAGGGAAAGGCCCTTACCTGCGACAAAACCACGACCGGCGCGTGGCTCATTTCTTCCATTCCCCTGAACCGTTACAGTTCACACGGCTATGGTGTCATCCGGCGCGGGGATAAAACCACGCCCTGCCCGAAATGCGGGAAGGCTGGCGTCGTTACCACCGGGGACCCCCGCTGGGAAGTCCACGGCATCCCGGTGGCGGTGGATGGAACCGTTATTCACTGTGACTGCCCCGAAGGTTCAAACCGCATCATTGCCCCTGTGGGGCAATGGTTAGGCCCCGGCCCGTCACCGGAGCAAATCGCCCGCGAGAAACAGGCCGTAGTGCTGGCTGAACGCAAGGCCGCGCAGGAGGTTGAAGCTAAACGACTGGCCGAAGAGCGGGAGCGTAACCGGGTGTTTGCGAAATCCTGTCTGCGTGGCGACGGCTGCAACGATGCCGGAGACCAGCGCGAGCCACAAAGTAACTTTGCGGAGATGAGTTTTTTCCAGGCGCTGCCGCCAGCCGATGCGGTGACCGATACCGATGCGGCACAACATGCGCAGACAGCGAAGAAAAAGCCGAAACGGCCGGAAGATATACCGAAGCCGAAGAAGCGCAGCGCCCTCTGGAAGTGGTTTAACGGCGATCATGAAGAGTATGCCTATGAGGTTGCCGTGGCGAGCGCCGCCGCTGCCACTCGCGCAGAGGCGGTGACGACCGGGGCGAGTGCGCTGGAGCTGCTGGGTGGCAGTTCCCTGACGTACGGCACGTGGGCGGTTCGTGGTGCGGCCGGTTTAGGGGAGGTTGCTGCTGCCGGGGTTGGTGCGTCAGTGGCCGGGCTGCTGATTGGTATGATGCCCGGCCGACTGAACGACGGTGAGCAGGATTTTCTGGACCGGATGCGCACGGCGCAGATGCAGGAAGCCCCCACGCGGGTGCGCTATACGTGGGAAGATGCCGGGAACGGTCAGCAGGTGCCGCGCGGCTGGCACACGCCACCGGGCAAGGACATGGTGCGGGTGCGCAAAATGTACTGGGACCAGCGGTTGCAGGCGTACACCTTCACCACCGAAGAAACCCCGTCTGTCACCATCATCTGGACCCCTGACCATTCCGGCGTAAACACCCCGTCAAACACCGGCAATCAGGCGCGGCCGGTGCTGCCGAATCCGGTGATTGTGGACCCGCTGCCGGACAATACCGGGATTACGGCCACCACCACCCCGGCCCCGGAGGAAAAGCACTTTGCGGATTACATTCTGATCCTGCCGATGCCGGACCTGCCGCCGATTTATATCTACCTCAGCAAGCCGCCGGTGGAGTTCCTGGAGGTGGAGTTATACAGCGACTTTAAACGGCGCTCACGACAGGGGAAATATGAGGCTGACCATATGCCATCGGCAGCGGCTGTTAAGGCATATCTCAAAGCTAATTATCCGGGAATGACCCCCGAAGATATTGAGCTTGCCTCTCAAGATGTAGCCTCAATAGTCATTCCAAAAGAAGTTCACCAGAAGATCAGCGAGACTTATGGCGGGCGCAATACAGCGGCGCAAATCGAGCTGGACTCACGCAACCTACGTGCAGCAGCAGATCGTAATCTGGATGCCATTAAACCAGCATTGAAAGATCATGGTGCGACAGAGGCCCAAATAGAGGCGGCCAGAGCGAAAATGCATGAACTGAACAGTAAAATGGGACTGTACTAATGACAGTAAATATCAACGAATTAATTAGCAGTCTGGGAAAGAGTTATCTAGAGCTTACTGATAATGGGCTAATCACGTATAGAAGCCCTCCAACAGCATCTTCAGGCGATCCTGATCTCAGTCTGGATATGGCAAAAGAAGGATTGTTTTTGTCATTTAAGCGTGAAGGGAGAGTGTTACAGGCAATAGTTCTAAAAATTCAGAACGATAAGGCTAAAGATTGGGTGTTCCCAAATGCTTTACCAGCACCATTGCAACCTGTAATGACCCGTGAATGGGTGCATGAAAACATAGGAAAGCCGCTTAGGAGTATTCCACCTCAAGTTATTATGAGACGAGCGTTTGGCTGGACTGATTTGTATGAGGCTAAAGGCCGCGCTATCCCTACCAGTATGCAAATCAATTATGACGTGATGGGTTTTGTGCGGTCGGTCACTTTTATGCCTACCGCTGAGCTGCGTTGGTGATCTCGCTTTCTGTCGGATCCTGAAAAGATCCTCTTGAGATCATTTGCCTCTGCGCGTAATCTCTTGCCCTGTAAACGAAAAAACCCGCCAAAGGGCGGGTTGGTTCGGGTTCGTCGAGCTTGCAACTCACGAAACCGGGCGGTAACTGATCTTCGCAGGAACAGTCACCAAAACAGTACAACCAGTTTAGCCGCTATAAATGGGCTTCTTCAAGAGAAAAGTAACTTTTTCCCTTCACCGTTCCTGCGATCTCCAGTTACCAGTGGCTGCTGCCAGTGGCGTTTTTGCGTGCTTTTCCGGGTTGGACTCAAGTGAACAGTTACCGGATAAGGCGCAGCAGTCGGGCTGAACGGGGAGTTCTTGCTTACAGCCCAGCTTGGAGCGAACGACCTACACCGAGCCGAGATACCAGCGTGTGAGCTATGAGAAAGCGCCACACTTCCCGCAAGGGAGAAAGGCGGAACAGGTATCCGGTAAACGGCAGGGTCGGAACAGGAGAGCGCAAGAGGGAGCGACCTGCCGGAAACGGTGGGGATCTTTAAGTCCTGTCGGGTTTCGCCCGTACTGTCGGATTCATGGTTGAGCCTCACGGCTCCCACAGATGCACCGAAAAAGCGTCTGTTTATGTGAACTCTGGCAGGAGGGCGAAGCCTATGGAAAAACGCCATCGGCGCGGCCTCGCCTTATTGCCTCCTTAATGCTCATCACTTCTGTACGTGTGTCCGCAGCGCCCGCCGCAGTCTCACGACCGGAGCGTAGCGACCGAGTGAGCGAGGAGGCGCAATATCACCCGTTCCGGCCGACGGCCATCTGACGCGCGTATGCTCCATATTGCTCTTAACTCATTGCCCTGCCTAAAGTTTTCCCGTTCCCTGCCGATAACAACACCAGATAGGTGAAGTCTGTCGGTTCTGTCATGCACTTAACCCGTTAACCTTTCTGATGGTCCTTTTTCTCCTTGCGGAGAAATGAAGGTCATCCCCGCTGGGGCGGGACTGACTTCAGGGGGAAAGTCCCTGCTTACGCTGGCTGGACGCCACCGACGCCGGAACTTTCCCCCTCTTTCTGTCTTAGCCCGGCTGGACGCCGGTCACGTCAGAAATTCACCCGGCCCCCGTCAGGCTCACGCCTGACCACCCACAAAAATCCACGGTGCTGGACGCACCTGACGACGCAGCAAGCTGCCTCTGATTTTGCGAGTGGTCAGCCGCTCGCTATGGCGTGCTCTGACGGGGGCCGGAACACCGGAAAAATCCACGCTGGGGCGTGGCCTTTTCCTCTCGCACGCTGTGGGCGTGCTCGTTGTTCCTCCGGGGCTGCGCCTTTTCCGCATGGGGCGGAAAGAGGCTGGCCTCCGTGGTGAGCGCTGAACGCTTTCACCACGGACGTGAACGCCGCCGCCATGCCTTGGGGCATGTCCGCAGCTTGCGCAGTGGGCCCAGTGGGAGCGAAGCTGCAAAATGCGACATCTGACTTTTCTGAACTGGATCTGCATAAAAATTACTCACTTGTGAAATGGTTGCCATAGCGATGGCCATTGATGATTCAGGGAGTTGGAATGTTGTCACAGGATCAGACGTTTGATGACAGGGGCGTGTGGAGTTTGCTTGCTGACGAGCTTTCCCTGCTCCCTGGTATGACCGATACGGGTCGTTTAGGATTTGCCATTCAACTGAAATTCCGACAGGTACAGGGTCATTACCCGGAATCAATAAACGAATTCCCTCCAGGTATTGTGCATGCTATTGCTGAACAGATCGGATGCACTTCTGTATCCCTTGAAAACTACCCTCTTCAGGGGCGACAGGCCCAGCGGCACCGACAAAATATTCGTCGCTATTTGGGCGTCAGACTCCCCAATAAAACCGATATAGCACAGCTCACCGCCTGGTTATTAGACGTCACCAAACTGGATCGTCTTGGACGAAATGCTATGGATGTCAGGAAAACGGTGGAACAACTGGCTGCGTCTGGTATCAGGGTTCACTGCCTGGCGCTGGGCGGCGTGGATCTGACCAGCCCGGCGGGAAAAATGACCATGCAGGTGATCTCGGCTGTCGCTGAGTTTGAGAAGGATCTGCTGATTGAGCGCACACACGCCGGTATTGCACGGGCCAGAGCATCAGGGAAACGCTTTGGACGCCCCTCTGCGCTGAATGATGAACAGAAGAAATCGGCCCTGGAACGACTCAGTATGGGGATAACAGTAAGTGCTGTAGCCCGTGAATTCAGCACTACCCGGCAAACTATTATGCGCCTGCGTGATACCAAGGTTGCGTAACGTAACATTTCCGTTTCCTGAATGGAGCCCAGTTCAACAGTCTGAATTAACAGAGGGACACAACATGCAGAGTTTGTTTTCGTTAACGGCAGGTGTCAGCGAGCGTTGGCATGATTTACCAGGGAAAGGTATTCCTGCTGTGTTTATTCGCGGACCTGGGGGTGCTTCTTCTTATGAATATCCCCGGATTGTTGCAGCCCCGGCATTCGGTGGACGACGAGCCGTACTGACAAACCTTCCCTGAGAGGGTTATCAGTGATAAACCCCGTGATGATGATTACAGCATTGCCCATCAGGCAGACGTTGTTAAAGCCCCCGGCAGTATACCGGGGGCGGGTTGAGGAGAACACGCGATACCGGGGCCGCTCTCACCGGCCCCGGCCCTCAGGCTCAGGCGTCCGGGGCTACCTCGTAGGCGATATTCCCCTGCAGCGTCGCCGGCACGTTAGCCATACTGCCGGCATAAGATATGCCCCACACCACCACGGTATTATCGTCCTTCAGGGCGCAGAAAGAGTAACCCGAGGCATAAACCGCCCGCACCCCGGTCAGTTGAGCCGCGATGTCTGCCGGAATACTGCCGCCATAATCGGCATCCCCCCAGGCCACCACCTCCCCGGCGGCCCGCAGCGCCGCAAAGGCATATACATTCCCGGTGACGCTGACGATATCGTTCAGGTCAGTAATGTCCGGGGGCACTGTGCCGCCATAACGTGAATCCCCCCAGGCCACCACCTCCCCGGTGGCCCGCAGCGCCGCAAAGGC
>RCUT01000502.1_pt1 | contig 20251 bp, 18 predicted proteins | sample 2166171 | NCBI WGS metagenome assembly RCUT01 (sample SAMN09932757, study PRJNA488358) | compost metagenome | isolation source: compost soil in 4-hydroxybenzoic | place: Germany: Experimental Botanical Garden
CGGCGCGCGCTTCGTCGAGCGCTTCGACCTGCAGCGCAGCGTCGCGGACAGTGAGGCCCTGGCCGAGGCGCTGCGCGAGGGCCAGTCCCTGGTGTTCTTCCCGGAAGGGACCTTCAGCCGCGCGCAGGGCCTGCGGCCCTTCCACATGGGCGCCTTCGTGCTCGCCGCGAATGCCGGTGTTCCCCTGGTGCCGGTCGCCATCCGCGGCACGCGCACGGTGCTGCGTGACGGCCAGTGGTTCCCGCTACGGCAGGCGATCCACGTGAGCCTGTGCGCGCCATTGCTGGCGCAAGGGCCGGGCTGGTCGGAGGCCATCAGCCTGCGGGATGCGGCGAGGGTGGCGCTGCTGGAGCACCTGGATGAGTCGGAGCGTGCCCTGAGTTCCGCGTGAGTGGGGGAGGGCGGGAAGCGTGGGCCTGCGTCACTCCAGCTTTGCACGTGCAGCATGTACTGCAGGCAACAGGGCATCCACCGCCGCCAGCAGTTCGGCCAGAAGCGGCTCGTCCACATCCATGTATCCCTCGTATTCGGCGAGGTTTCGCCGCTCGTGGCAAAGGGCGAAGAGCCGGACCTGGATCTTGCTGAGCGCCAGGGTATGGATGAGGCATTGGAATACCAGGTAGCGCCGATCCGAGCGATATCCATGCAGGCGCAGGGCGGTAAGGGCCAAGGCATGTGCGGCGTTGTAGGCCAGGTCGAAGCGGCTGGCAAAGGAAAGAGCCGGGTTATGGGCGTCTTTCAAACGGTCGATTGCGGAGCGGAGCAGTCCGTCGCACTCCTTGCGGTCCGGTGGTTCGGCTTTCAGGCCGCCGCTTCGTACAAGGTTTTCCAGATTTTCTTCACTGCCCATCCTTGGCCTCCATAGGGTTGTTTCCCAGTATCTCCAGCTTTTCCTGCTGCTCGACCCGCTGCACGAAACTATTGCCGTCCAGGTACTTGGCCCGCCAGTCCTCGGGTGAGTAAAGGGTAGGGTTGATGGTGCGACCCAGCCGTTCCTCCACAGGTAGCAGGCGTTCCATTACATCGCTGTAGTGCAGGCTGTCGCCAATCAGCATCAGGTCGATATCGCTGTTGGCATTGGCCGTACCCTTGGCCATTGAGCCATATACGAAAGCCCAGGCCAAACTCCCTGCCAGTGGCGCGAGGGCCTGGCGCAGTTGCTCGGCAATCCCGAGGGTCTTCTGGACTATCCCCAGCAGCTCCCGGTAGATCGGGCAATCCGGATTGGCCTGGTAGTGAGTCTGATTGCCTTGGCGAACCATGGTCAGCACACCGGCACTCTGGAGCCGATCCAGTTCGCGCATGACGCTGCCTTTGCCAACCTGGGCCCACCGGGCGATTTCGTTGGCGTAGAAGCTTTGCCCAGGTTTGCCATACAGCAGGCCGAGCACTTTTTGCTGGGTAGCGGTGAACAGGGCGTCACTCAGGGAGATCGATTGCATGGTGCTTTAAAAGGTCCCAAAAAGGGAATGATAGGTCCCAATTTGGGAACTATATGGCTTTCACCCTGCTTAGCCAAGCCCGCCCCATGCACTACCCGTGCGTAGGGTGGACCAGGCTCCACCGCTCCACCAATGCGCGCTGCCAGCCGGCAGCGAGGCCTCGGCTCCCCGATGGTGGAAATCCACTTCGTGGATTTTCACCCTACGCCCTACGCCTGAGTTCCGCGTGAGCGGGGCAGGGCGGGAATCGGTCCCAGATTGGGAATGATCGGTCCCTTTCGAGGACCTGTTTTCGTTTCACTTGAACTTGGGAAACCACGTCCTTAGGGCATGGTCATGAGTCACCGGCTCTGCCTGTGACGACTTAAGCGACGGAGTTGGCCAGGTAGGGTGCGCCGTGCGCACCACCGATTGAGTGAGGCGCAGCGGTTGATCCCGCGATCGGTGCGCATGGCGCACCCTACGGTGGGGCAAGTGCAGGCGTTGCGCCCCGGATGCGTAGGTAGGCCCTGCCCCCTTATAGGGGGCAAAAGCAAGTCCAGGTTCTACGAACGTGGATGTTTACTCGCGAAATTCCGCCACGCCCGATGTTGTGCCGTTCCCACCATCCCTCATCCGAACGCGGCCCGCCCAAGCCCCTCTCCCAGAGGGAGAGGGGGCCGTTCGTGCCGCAGATAAACGGCTACTCGGCCGACGCAATTCTCTCGACGTCTGAGATGAGTGAGGAAGGGCTGCATCTCAATGCAGTTGCCAGCTTGAAGATAACCGTGATGGTGGGCTGGTTGATGCCACGTTCAATCAGGCTCACGTAGTTCCGCTGGACATCCGCCTCGTGCGCCAGTTGCTCTTGGGTATACCCAAGCTCCTTTCGTTTTTGGCGTAACGCCATTCCGAATGCCAACCCAATGTCCAAAGCGCGCCCCCTGCTCGAAGTAGGGAACTGTCGGCGACGGGTTTGCCTTGGTCTTCACAATATATTGTGAATTATGCGCTATCAGCTGCATCATGACGCTGACCTGGGCGATTGCTCAGGACGATGAAAGAGGACTCAAGAAACCACCGCGTGATCGATGTAATGGCCAGCCACATACAGCCAAGGACCGGCCCCCATGCCCAACCCTCTCCGCCAACATCGCCTCGCCGCCTATCTCAGCCAGTCCGGCCGCTGCTTCTATTGCGGCGCCGCCATGTGGCTGGCGGGTGTCGAGGGCTTTGCCCGCAAGTACGGCATGTCCGTGGGCCGGGCCTGGTTCTTCAGGTGCACCGCCGAGCACTTGCTGGCGCGCAGCGAAGGGGGAGGGGATGGGCAGGAGAACATCGTCGCGGCCTGTTGCTACTGCAACCGCAAGCGCCATGAGCGCAAACGACCCATGCCGCCAGAGTCGTACAGGCGCCATGTTCTCGGCCGACTGCAGCGTGGCCGCTGGCACCAGGCCTGGGTTTTCCGTTGCGCTGATGGCCTCTTGCCTGCACGAACGCCGGCGAAAATGTTCCCAAAAGGCGACCAAGTGCACGTTTTCGCGCAAAAACAAAAAGAACCGAACGACGAGTCGACCAGTCTCTTTTCCTAGGCCCGTCCCGAGGATGCCGTACCGGACAATGGCGCAATGCCATAGCAGGCCTGCCTACAACCACTTCACAGGATTGAAGTCATGACCCACAAGAACAGTGTCAGACGTGTTGTTGGTTCTCTCGTTCTAGCCGCTTCCACTTCCACGCTCGCCGCCCCGGCCGCTGAAGGCGATGCCTTCGGCGAGTTCTGGAGCCCGGGCAAACCCAACCCCTCCATCTGCAAGTCGCCGGTTCTGGTCGGCACACCGCTGGGCCTGCCGCGCTGTCTGGAGGCGGGCAATGTGATGACCCGCCTGCAGGAGCTGCAGGACATCGCCACCCTCAACGACGGCAACCGTGCCGCCGGCCTGCCGGGCTACAACGCCTCCATCGATTACGTGAAGAAGACCCTGGAACGCGCCGGCTACCAGGTGCGGGTGCAGCCGTTCCCCTTCACCGCGTTCTTCCCCAAGGGGCCGGGTACCCTGCAGGCGCTGGTGCCACAGCCGGTCAGCTATGTCTGGGAGGAGGATTTCAACTACCTGTCGCAGACCGATCCGGGTGATGTCAGCGCCCCGGTGGCGGCGGTGGACCTGGCCCTGGGGGCCGGCAACACCTCCACCAGCGGCTGCGAAGTGGAGGATTTTGCCGGCTTCCCCAGCGGTTCGATCGCCCTCATCCAGCGCGGTAGCTGCAACTTCGAGGTGAAGGCGGAGAACGCCGCGGCCGCCGGTGCGGTTGGCGTGATCATCTTCAACCAGGGCAACACCGAGGACCGCAAGGGCCTGGAGAACGTCACCCTGGGCGAGACCTACGAGGGCGGCATCCCGGTGCAGTTCGCCACCTATGACAACGGCGTGGCCTGGTCGCAGACCGCCGGGCTGCAACTGCGCATGGTGGTGGACGTGATCCGCGAGAAGACCGAGACCTTCAACCTGGTGGCCGAGACCCGTCGCGGCAATCCGAACAACGTGGTCATGGCCGGCGCGCACCTGGACTCGGTATTCGAGGGGGCCGGCATCAACGACAACGGCTCGGGCAGTGCGGCGCTGCTGGAGATGGCCGTGCTGCTGCGCAAGGCACACCCGCAGAACAAGGTACGGTTCGCCTGGTGGGGCGCCGAGGAGTCCGGGCTGGTGGGCTCGACCTTCTACGTCAACAGCCTGAGCGACGAGGAAAGGCAGAAGATCAAGGCCTACCTCAACTTCGACATGATCGGCTCGCCGAACTTCGCCAACTTCATCTATGACGGCGACGGTTCGTCCTTCGGCCTGCAGGGCCCGCCCGGCTCGGCGGCCATCGAGCGTCTGTTCGAGGCCTACTTCAAGCTGCGCGGCGAAGGCTTCGAGGGCACCGAGATCGACTTCCGCTCCGACTACGCGCAGTTCTTCGAAGTGGGCATCCCCTTCGGCGGCCTGTTCACCGGCGCCGAAGACATCAAGAGCGAGGAGCAGGCGCAGAAGTACGGCGGCGCCGCCGGCCAGCCCTTCGACCCCTGCTACCACCAGGCTTGCGACGGTATCGGCAACATCGACCTGAATGCCCTGGAGATCAACGGGGATGCCATGGCGTTCGCCACCAGTTGGCTGTCGCTGTCCACCCGGATCATCGACAAGGAGATAGCCGCCGCCGAACAAGCCCAGGGCGCCACCACCCTGCGCCAGCAGTCGGTGCGCCAGGTCGAGCGCTGGGGTAGCCACTACGTCAAGTGATGGGCTGACCGCCTGACCTGCGGGAGCCGAGTGCTCCCGCAGGCCTTCCGTCTTTCCCTGATTGACCGGGAGAAGTCTGTACGATTAACTGTATATAAATACAGTATTCGTAGGATTTCCCCCAATGGCCTCGGTAATTCTTCCTGGCCCCATCGGCAGCCCGTCCTTGGGGCTGCCGTTTTTCTTTTCCGCGGACGGGCGCTGATGGGCGCTGTCGTTGCCCTCGATACCCTGCTCAACGAGCGGCGGGTCTGGAAGGGCCAGCCCAGTGCGCAGCCGGCCAGCAGCGACCAGCCCACCGGCCTTGCCGCCCTGGATGCGGCCCTGCCCAGTGGTGGCTGGCCCGAGGCCGCGCTCAGCGAAATACTCGTCCCGGCCACTGGCCTGGGCGAATTGCGCCTGCTCTGGCCGACCCTGGCACGGCTGACCGCCAGCGCCGAGCGGGTGGTGCTGGTGGCGCCGCCGCATATCCCTTATCCACAGGCCTGGCTGGCCGCCGGGGTCGACTTGCGCTGGCTGGCGCTGGTGGAAGCCAGCGGCCGCGACGCCCTCTGGGCGGCCGAGCAGTGCCTGCGTTCGGGTAGCTGCGGCGCGGTGTTGTGCTGGCCGCAGCAGGCCGACGACCGCGCCCTGCGCCGGTTGCAGGTGGCCGCCGAAACCGGCCAGACCCTGGCCTTTGCCTACCGCCCGCTGGAGGCCGCCTTCAACCCCTCGCCAGCGGCCCTGCGCATTGCCGTCGATGGCCGGCCGGCGCAGATGCGGGTGCTCAAGTGCCGTGGCGGCCTGCCGCCGGCGGCACCCATCGCCCTGGCCCGGTGACGCCGCCATGCGCTGGGCCTGCATATTGCTGCCGCAATTGGCGCTGGATGGCGTGCTGCGCGGCCACCCCGACCCGGAGGCGCCCCTGGCGCTGGTCACCGGCACGCCGCAGCGCCGCGTGCTGCGCGCCCTCAATCCGGCGGCCAGGGCACTGGGCCTGCGGCCCGGCCAGTCGCTGACCGCCGCCCACGTCCTGACCCGCGACTTCACCCTGGTCGAATACGACCCGGCCCGGATCGAGCACTGGCAGCAGCTGCTCGCGGCCTGGGCCTATCGCTTCAGCTCCCAGGTCAGCCTGCGCTACCCGCGCTGCCTGCTGCTGGAGGTGGAATCCAGCTTCGCCCTGTTCGGCCCCTGGCCGCGCTTCGAGACACGCCTGCGCCGGGAGCTGGCGGCCCTGGGCTTTCGCCACCGCATTGTGGCCGCCCCCAACCCGGCGGCGGCACGGATACTGGCCAACGCCTACGACGGCCTGGCGGTGGCGAGCCAGGATGAGCTGCGCCAGGCCCTCGGGCGGATGCCGGTGGAGCGCGCCGGCCTTGCCCGCGAGGCCGCCATCGCCTTCGCCCGCATGGGCCTGCGCCATCTGGAGCAGGTGCTGGCGCTGCCACGGGAGACGGTGGCTCGGCGCTTCCCGGCCGAGGTGTTGCAGCACCTCGATACCCTGCTCGGCGAGCGGCCCCTGGCGCTGGAGTGCTACCGGCCGCCGGATGAGTTCGACGTGCGCATCGAGCTGAACTTCGAGGTGGAATCCCACCAGGCGCTGCTCTTCCCCCTGCGCCGCCTCACCGCCGACCTGGCCGCCTTCCTCGCCGGTCGCGACAGCGGCGTGCAGCGCTTCACCCTCTACCTGGAGCACCGCGACCTCAGCGACACCCAGGTGCCGGTGGGCCTGCTCAGCGCCGAGCGCGAGGCGGCCATGCTCTTCGAGCTGGCCCGCGGGCGCCTGGAGCAGTTGCAGGTGCCCGCGCCGGTGCGTGCCTTCCGCCTGCAGGCGCGGGACCTGCCGGCCTTCGTGCCGGAGCGCCGCGAGCTGTTCGACGAGCGCCCGCAGCAATCCCTGCCCTGGGAGCAACTGCGTGAGCGCTTGCGTGCGCGCCTGGGGGACGAGGCCGTACACGGCCTCGCCGCCCGCGCCGACCACCGCCCCGAGTGCGCCTGGCAACTGGACGGCGACGCCCCGCCGGCCTCGCCGCTGCCCGGCTCGCCGCGCCCCGGCTGGCTGCTGCGCGAGCCCGTGCCCCTGCGCGAAGCGGCCCTGCGCATACTCGCCGGCCCCGAGCGCATCGAGTCCGGCTGGTGGGACGGTGGCGACGTACGCCGCGACTACTACCTGGTGGAAACCCGCAGCGGCCAGCGCGGCTGGGCCTACCGGGCGGTGGGCGGGGAGGGGCCGTTGCTGCTGCACGGCTGGTTCGCATGAGCGCCTACGCCGAGCTGCACTGCCTGTCCAACTTCAGCTTCCAGCGCGGCGCCTCCAGCGCCACCGAGCTGTTCCAGCGCGCCGCCCTCCACGGCTACCAGGCCCTGGCGATCACCGATGAATGCACCCTGGCCGGTGTGGTCCGGGCCTGGCAGGCGGCCAAGGAGGCGCATCTTCCCCTGGTGATCGGCAGCGAGGTGCGCGTCGAGGGCGGGCCCAAGCTGGTGCTGCTGGTGGAGAACCTGGCCGGTTACCAGCGCCTCTGCCGCCTCATCACCCAGGCCCGGCGCCGGGCGAAGAAGGGCGAGTACCGCCTGCTGCGCGAAGACCTGGCCGAGCCAACGGACGGCCTGCTGGCCCTCTGGGTGCCCGACGTCGAGGATGACGACCGCGAGGGCCGCTGGCTGCGCGACTGTTTCCCCGAACGCCTGTGGCTGGCGGTGGAACTGCACCAGGGGCCGGACGATGCCGGTCGCCTGGCGCGCCTGCTGGCCCTGGCCGGCGGCCTGGGCATCCCGCCGGTGGCGACGGGGGATGTGCACATGCATGCCCGTGGCCGCCGCGCCCTGCAGGACTGCATGACCGCCGTGCGCCACCATTGCACCGTGGCCGAGGCCGGGCAGCGGCTGTTTCCCAACGGCGAGCGCCACCTGCGCAGGTGCGAGGTGCTGGCCGGAATCTACCCGGCGGAGCTGCTCGCCGAATCGGTGCATATCGCGCGTCGCTGCTCCTTCCACCTGGGCGAACTGAAGTACCAGTACCCCCACGAACTGGTGCCGGAAGGCCACAGTCCGAGCAGCTGGCTGCGCGAGCTGACCGAAAAGGGCATGGCCTGGCGCTGGCCGGAGGGGGCCAGCGCCAAGGCGTGGCGCCTGGCGGAAAAGGAGCTGCAACTGATCGCCGAGCTGAGCTACGAAAGCTACTTCCTCACCGTGCACGACATCGTCCGCTTCGCCCGCAGCCAGGACATCCTCTGCCAGGGGCGCGGTTCGGCGGCCAATTCGGTGGTGTGCTTCGCCCTGGGGATCACCGAACTCGACCCGGACAAGATCGACCTGCTGTTCGAACGCTTTCTTTCCAAGGAGCGCAACGAGCCGCCGGACATCGACGTCGACTTCGAGCACGAACGCCGTGAGGAAGTCATCCAGTACGTATTCCAGCGCTATGGGCGGGGCAGGGCGGCGCTCACCGCGGTGGTCAGCACCTACCATGGTGCCGGGGCGATACGCGACGTGGCCAAGGCCCTGGGCCTGTCGCCTGACCAGGTCAACGCCCTGGCCGACTGCTGTGGCAGCTGGAGCGACCAGCTGCCGTCGGCCGAGCGCCTGCGCGAGGCTGGCTTCGACCCGCAGAGCCCGGTGCTGCGTCGGGTGCTGGCGCTGACCGGGGAGCTGATCGGCTTTCCCCGCCACCTGTCGCAACATCCCGGCGGCTTCGTCATTTCCGAGCAGCCGCTGGACAGCCTGGTGCCGGTGGAGAATGCCAGCATGGCCGGGCGCACCGTGATCCAGTGGGACAAGGACGACCTCGACCAGGTGGGCCTGCTCAAGGTGGATGTCCTCGCCCTCGGCATGCTCAGTGCGCTGCGCCGCTGTTTCAAGCTGATCGAGGATTATCGCGGCAGGAAACTGACGCTGGCGGGCATTCCCGCGGATGACCCCGCTACCTACGAGATGATCAGCCGCGCCGACACCATCGGCGTGTTCCAGATCGAGTCGCGGGCGCAGATGGCCATGCTGCCGCGCCTGCGGCCCGAGAAGTTCTACGACCTGGTGATCCAGGTCGCCATCGTCCGGCCGGGGCCCATCCAGGGCGACATGGTCCACCCCTATCTGCGCCGGCGTAATCGGGAGGAGCCGGTGGAATACCCCTCCAAAGAACTGCGGCCGGTCTTCGAGCGCACCCTGGGCGTGCCGCTGTTCCAGGAGCAGGTGATGCAGCTGGCGATAGTCGCTGCCGACTACAGCCCCGGCGAGGCCGACGAGCTGCGCCGCTCCATGGCCGCCTGGAAGCGTCACGGCGGCCTGGAGCCCCACCGCCAGCGACTGACCGAGCGCATGCTGAAGAAGGGCTACGAGCCGGAGTTCATCGCGCGCATCTTCGAGCAGATCAAGGGCTTCGGCAGCTACGGCTTCCCCGAGTCCCACGCCGCCAGTTTCGCCCTGCTCACCTATGCCAGCTGCTGGCTGAAATGCCACGAGCCCGCCGCCTTTGCCTGCGCCCTGGTCAACAGCTGGCCCATGGGCTTCTACAGCCCCGACCAGGTGCTGCAGGACGCCCGTCGCCACGGCATCGAGGTGCGTCCGGTGGATGTGCGGCATTCCGATTGGGACTGCTCCCTGGAGCCGGTGGGGCAGGGCGATCAATTGGCCATCCGCCTGGGACTGCGCATGGTGCGCGGCTTCCGCGAGGAGGATGCGCGGCGCATCGAGGCGGCGCGGCCCTTCGCCAGCGTTGGCGACCTCTGCGGGCGCGCCCACCTGGATGCCCGTGCCCGTGAGCTGCTGGCCGACTCCAGCGCCCTGCGCGGCCTGGCCGGGCACCGGCACAAGGCGCGCTGGGCAGTGGCCGGCGTGGAGGTGCAGGCGCCGCTCTTCGCCGACCTGCCTGAGCAGGAGGAAGTGCAGGTGGCGCTGCCGCTGCCCTCGGTGGGCGAGGACCTCCACGCCGACTACGCCACCCTGGGCACCACCCTGGGGCCGCACCCCATGGCCCTGCTGCGCGGCGCACTGCGCAAGCGGCGTTGCCGCAGCTCGCGGGAGCTGCCGGCGGTGGAGCATGGACGCAACGTCAGCGTCGCCGGCCTGGTGGTGGGCCGGCAGCGCCCGCAGACCGCCAGCGGGGTGATCTTCGTCACCCTGGAAGACGAGCACGGCATGGTCAATGTGGTGGTCTGGAACGACCTGGCCGAACGCCAGCGCCGTGTATTGGTGAGCTCGCAGCTGCTGCAGGTGGATGGCCGCCTGGAGTCGGTGGACGGCGTGCGTCACCTCATCGCCCTCCGCCTGCAGGACCTCACGCCGCTGCTCACCGGGCTTGATGTGCGCAGCCGGGATTTCCGCTAGATCGCTGTAGTTTCTTGGAGTTCACGTAGGATTGACTGCTTTTCCTGTGGGAGCGAATTCATTCGCGATGCAGCCAGCAGGGGGCCGCTGCGCGACCCTTCGCGATTGAAATCGCTCCTACATGGGTGCGCAAAGGTGCTGGGCAGACCTTAGGCCTGCTTTCGCGAATGAATTCGCCCCCACAGGGATGGAGTGCATCCCTGTGGGGCTCGAGACAGGGGTGTCAGTGCGGAGTAACCGGGGAACCCTTCGCCTTGTGCCGCCGGAACGAGCGCGAGGAGTGGGGCGGCGAAGGCCGGTCGTGATGATGGTGGTGGTGATGGTGGGAGATCCTGAGCATGGCCCAGAGCAGCGCCACCGCTGCCAGCAGCCAGCCCATGACCATCAAGGCTATGAAGATTTCGGGACCCATTGCGAACCGCCTCTGGCGCCAAAGTGTAGGACGCACCCCCTGAGTCTAGTCAGGCCGATATGACGGTCGCGCGACGCGGGCTGCCTTTGGTCGGGTGGCACCATGGAATCAGACGGGACGCCGTGGCCGGGCGCGCATCAGTTCGATGAAGTGGCGGGCGCCCAGGCCCAGTGGGCGGCTGTTGGACCAGACCACGTCGACCCAGAGGTGGAAGGCGTCGGTGACATTGTCCAGCTCCACCTGCACCAGGCTCCCTGCGGCCAGGTAGGGCTGCACCAGGGAATAGGGCAGCAGGCCCCAGCCGAGGCCGCACTGCATCAGGCTCAGGGCGGCGGTGTGATTGTCGGTGCGCCAGTGCCGGTGGGCCTGGAGAAAGCGCGGCGCCTGCTGCTCCGGGTCACGGCTGGCGACCACTATCTGGCGGTGCCCGGCCAGGTCCTCGATACGCAGCCGACGGCCTGCGGAGAGGGCCGGGTGCTGGGGCGCCATTACCGCCACCAGGCGTTCCTGGGCCACCTCCTGGCAATTTTCGCGAGCATCGAAGTTCGGGCTCTCGAACACCAGCGCCAACTGCACCCGACCTTCGTGGAGCAGGCGGATGGCATCGTCCTGGGGTGTCGCCAGCACCTCCACCTCCAGCAGTGGATAACGCTCGGCCAGGGCGGCCAGCGGTGCCGCCCAGTCCGAGGCCAGCAGCTCCGGGGCTATGGCCAGGCTCAGCCGGCTTTCCAGACCTTCCGACAGCGCCCTGGCCTGGGCGTCCCAGGCGGCGAACTGCTGCAGCATGAAACGCGCCTGGGGCTCCAGGGCACGGGCGGCTTCGGTGGGCCGTGGCTCCCGGCCGCTGCGATCGAACAGGCTGAGACCGAGGTCCGCCTCCAGGTTGGCGATGCTCATGCTCACCGCCGAAGGCACCCGGCCGAGGGCTCGGGCGGCCGCGGAAAAGGAGCCTTTGTCGAGCACGGCGAGGAAGACCTGGATGCTGTCGTTACTGGGAATCATCTGTCAGTTTTCCTGAAAGAAGCTGACTTATTGCTTCAGGAGAATAGAAATACAGTGGCCGCATTCCCCGTGCAACGACAGGAGCGGCGCCATGCAGGGCCCCCGGAGAAAACTGCTGCAGGCCATAGCCCATGAAGGGTTTGCCCTGCTCTTGATCGCCCCGGCCATCGCCTGGGTATTCGGCGCTGGCCTCGGCGATTCCGGCGGGCTGACACTGTTGCTGTGCACCACGGCCATGGGCTGGAACATGGCCTTCAACAGCCTGTTCGAGGCCTGGGAAGCCAGCCGGTGCGACCCGCGCCGCACGCTGGCCCGGCGCGTGCTGCACGCCTGCAGTTTCGAGCTGGGCCTGGCGCTGCTGACGGTCCCGATGATCGCCTGGTGGCTGGGGATAACCTGGTGGCAGGCGTTGCTCACCGATGGCGCGCTGAGCCTGTTCTTCCTCGGCTACACCCTGGTGTTCCAATGGGGCTTCGACCTGGCCTTCGGCCCACCGGCCGCCACCCTGGGCGCGGGTGCCGCTACTTGCACTCCTCCTCCATGTTGCGACGAGCCTTGTCAGTAGGCGCGTTGCGGTACTGCTCGGTCCAGAACTGGCACTTGGTGTCGCTCAGCCGGCGCTGTTCCTCCAGCCTCTGCAGGCGCTCGTTGTCCGCGCGCTGGGTGGCGCTGTAGTTCTCTTCGTATTTCTGCAGGCGTTCCTCGCTGACGGCAGGCGGTGCAGGGGCAGGCGCCGGCGGGGCGGGTGGTGGCGTGAAGACCTGGCTGACCGGGGCTTCGGCGTCAGCCATGTAGGCCTTGTAACCGAGGTAGCCGGTCAGGCCGATGGCGATGAAACCGAGCCACACCCCCAGCGCGACACTGAGGGTCAGGACCAGGGGATTGAAGCTGATGCGCAGGATGCGGCGGCGTTGCTGGACCATGGGGCCTCCGAAGCGTTGGGCGGCGCATTCAGTGTACCTCCAGCACCTCGAACGTCTGCGTGCCATTGCCGATGACGACGGCCACCTCGGCACCCTCGGCCTTGCCGAGCAGGGCCTGGCCCAGGGGCGAGCGGGGGCTGATCACGGTGATTTCCTGGCCCTGGTCCACTACCTTCAGGCCAGCCGCCTCGGGGCCGAGGAACAGCCGCTGCTCGTGGCCATCCTCGCTGGCCAGCAGCACCAGGGCGCTCAGCTGGATGCCGCGGGCCGGGTCGAAGGGGCGCAGGCTGAGGCTCTCGAACAGGCCCAGCGCCTGCTTGATCTCGGCGGCGCGTCGGGCCTGGCCGGTGGCCAGGTAGGAGGCTTCCAGGCCGAGGGTGTCGTACTTGTTCTCGGCGACGTTCTCCTCGTGGGTCGCCGCCTCGTAGGCGGTCTGCGCGGCGCGCTGCAGCAGTTGCAGGTCGGCACCGAGCTTGTCGAGGATCAGGCGGTGGATACGGGCTTTGTCCATGGGGCACAGGGTCGGCGGGGCGGAGCGGGATATTCTAAGTCCCTTCCCGGCGAGGCGGGAGGCAGGCTTGTACAAGTGGACGATGAACTTGTGCACAGAGTTGGCGCAGATGGACGTTCGTACCAGCCTGGAGCGTGCTGACGGAGCCCCTTTTTCGTGCCATTCGTCGTTGCCTGGAACGCCCGTGCAACACAGGCTCCAGCTGGATTTTCGAGCCGAATGCCCCGCAAAGGGGCGAGCCGGGTATTGACAACCTGCACTTGTGCACAGTCGCGAAGCAGCTTCGCAAAAGACTGCTGGATTGTCCGCTAAGCGCTTGATTCTCTGTGCTGATTTCGTAACTATATGAAAAATAAGGATTTTTTTAATTGGTGAAAAAATCGCCAGTTTGAGCGGAGGCCACGATCCACAAGCACTCGGTGACGTTTCGAGCATCTTCTGCACAGAGTTATCCACAGCTTCTGTGGATTGTCCCGAGCACTTGCTCTAGAACGCGACCTGCGGCAATTGCAAGGCTTTACCTGTCCAAAAAAAAGAGTAGAGTTGCGCGCCTTTCCGGCTACCTGCCCTCGACTCATGAAGTACCGCGTCCCTGCCGATTCCGCTTCGACCCCGCAAACCCTGCCGACGCGCGTCGCCCTGTGGCTGCTGGACAGCCCGCGCCTGGGCCAGGCGCCGAGCGTGAAGCGCTTCGCCGGCCAGTTGCTCAAGCAGCCTGCGCGGGAGGGTGTGGTGGCCGCGCAGAGCCGCCTGGGGCAGATGCTCTGCCGCGACTGCGGCAACAACCGCGATCGTCGCATCGGCCTGGACATGCTGCGCCAGGCTGCCCGCGCCGGTGATCGCCGCGCGCAACTGGAGCTGGGCCGCCTGTGCAGCCAGCCGCGCATCAATGAGCCGGAGCAGGCCCGCCACTGGCTGGAACAGGCCGCAGCCCAGGGCTCCCACGAAGCCAAACGCCTGCTCAGCCGCCTCCCGCTGCAATCCTGATCGCACCGCCGACGGCTGGGTATACTCCCGCCATTCCAGCGCGGAGTCGCTCATGCCCCTAGATATCCCCAACCTGCTGATCGGCCTTTTCGCCGCCGCCATACCCCTGCTCGGCCTGGCCTGGCAGCAACACCGGCGTCTTTCCTCCCTGCAGGCCGAACAGGCCCTGCTCGAAGAACGCCTGGCCAACGCCCAGTTGGCCCAGGACGGCCTGGCCGTGCAACTGGATGACAGCCGCGAGGAGAACCGCGAGCTCAGCCACCTCAATGCCGCCCAGCAGGCCGAACTGGCGGCCCTGCGCCGTGAGGCCGAGCTGCTCGGCGTCGAGCGCCAGAGCGCCCGCGAGGCGCTGCAGGCCTGGAACCAGGAGCGCGAGCGCAAGGAGGCCGAGCTGCGCCGCCTGGCCGCCGAGCGTGCCGGCCTGGAAGCCGAGCTGAGGGAGCAGCGCGACGCCCACGAACAACGCCTGGGCGACCTGCAGGCAGCCCGTGACGACCTGCGCGCGCAGTTCGCCGAGCTGGCCGGGAAGATCTTCGACGAACGCGAGCAGCGTTTCGCCGAAACCAGCCAGCAGCGCCTCGGCCAGTTGCTCGATCCGCTCAAGGAGCGCATCCAGGCCTTCGAGAAACGGGTGGAGGAAAGCTATCAACAGGAAGCCCGCGAACGCTTTTCCCTGGGCAAGGAGCTGGAGCGCCTGCAACAGCTCAACCAGCGCCTGGGCGACGAAGCCACCAACCTCACCCGTGCCCTGAAAGGGCAGAAGACCCAGGGCAACTGGGGCGAGCTGGTGCTGGAGCGGGTCCTGGAACACGCCGGCCTGGAGAAGGGCCGCGAGTACCAGACCCAGGTCAGCCTGAAGAGCGCCGAGGGCGAGCGCTTCCAGCCCGACGTGCTGATCCAGCTGCCGGGGGACAAGCAGGTGGTGGTGGACGCCAAGGTCAGCCTGACCGCCTACCAGGCGCTGATCGCCGCGGAAGACGAAGCCACCCGCAGCCAGGCCCTGAAGCAGCACGTCCTGTCGCTGCGCAGCCACCTCAAGGGCCTGTCGGTGAAGGACTACCAGCGCCTGGAGGGCCTGCACAGCCTGGACTTCGTGCTGCTCTTCGTGCCTATAGAAGCTGCCTTCGCCGCCGCCCTGCAGGCCGACCCCAGCCTGTTCCAGGAGGCCTTCGAGCAGCACATCGTGATCGTCAGCCCGACCACCCTGCTGGCCACCCTGCGGGTGATCGACAGCCTCTGGCGCCAGGAGCGGCAGAGCCAGAACGCCCGCGAGATCGCCGAGCGCGCCGGGGCGCTGTACGACAAGTTCGTCGCCTTCGTCCAGGACCTGGACGAGATGGGCAGCCGCCTGCAGCAGCTGGACAAGGCCTACGCCAACGCCCGCAACAAACTGGTGGAGGGCCGCGGCAACCTGATCAGCCGGGTGGAAAACCTCAAGCTCCTCGGCGCCCGCGCCAGCAAGAGCCTGCCCAATGACCTGCTGGAGCGGGCGGCGGGCTTGCCGTTGCTGGATGAGCAGGTGGAGGGCTGATCACAGCCTTTCCTTGTGGGAGCGAATTCATTCGCGAAAGGCCGCAACGCGGCCCTGACACTCAGAGAGCAGAGCTGCGCTCTGCTTCGCGAATGAATTCGCTCCCACAGATGCCACCCACAGCGATAATCCCCTTCAAGCCGCCTCCACCACCGCCCTCTGCGCCGCGGGCGAACTGGCCAGGTAGTCCAGCGCCACCTGCAGGTCGCCTTCGGTGCTGGGGTGGAAGCTCGGCTTGAAGTAGCGCAGCACCGCGCGACCGATGCTGCCCATCGGCGGCAGCAGGTCGCGCTTGCCCAGTTCATGCCAGAGCTTCAGGAAACCCGGCCGGTAACGGGTGGCCGGGTCCTGGCGCATCAGCGTGCGCATGGAGCGGCTGAACAGGAAGATCAGCGCCCCACTGGCCACCAGCATGTAGAACCAGCGCATCAGCAGGCTGCCTTTCAGGTGCACGTGCAGGTCGTGGGCCACGCAGCGATGTTCCACTTCTTCGGCACCGTGCCAGCGCAGCAGGTCGAGCATCACCGGGTCGGCGGCGTCCAGGCTGGGAGTGGTGATGATCCAGTTGCCCAGCACGCAGGTGAAATGCTCCACGGCGGCGATCAGCCCGACCCGCTGGCGCAGCCACCACGGCTGCAGGCGGCGGGTGAGGGCGTTCTCGCCCAGGGGGTAGTCGCAGAGCACCTTCTCGAACAGCCAGTAGATGCCCTTGGTGAAGGGCGAGGGGTCGATGCCGTGGCGCTCCAGGTAAGGCACCAGGGCGCTGTCGTGGGCGCGGGCGTGCTGCGCCTCCTGGCGCACGAAGCCGCGTACGTCCTCCTTCAGGCGCTCGTCGGTGATCAGCGGCAGGGCCTTGTTGTAGACCCGGCAGAACCAGAACTCCCCGGCCGGCAGGATCAGGTGCAGGGTGTTCATGATGTGCGAGGCCTCCGGCTCGCCGGGGACCCAGTGCAGCGGGGTGTCGGCGAAGTCGAAGCGCACCTTGCGTTGTTCCAGGCGGTGATGCTCGTGGCTCATCGGGTGGTCCTCAGGCGGAAAGGTTCAGGCGTGCGAGCAGGCGCGACAGCCAGGGGGCGAAGCGCCACTGGGCGACGCTGAGGTGGGCCTCGCTGCCCACCGCCTGCACCGGTTTGTTGCGCTCCACCGCCTGGGCAATGCGCACGGCCACGGTTTCGGCGCTCAGGTTGCGGCGCCGGTAGAGGCGCTGCACCTTGGCCTTGCGCTTGGCCTCGGCGTCGGCGTCCAGGCCGTGGAAGCGGGTGGCCTGGATGATCCCGGTGTTGACCAGCCCCGGGCAGATGGCAGTCACCCCGATGCCCTTGCCGGCCAGTTCGGCGCGCAGGCATTCGCTGAGCATCAGCACCGCGGCCTTGCTGGTGGCGTAGGCGGCGTAGTTGCGCGAGGGCACGAAGGCGGCGGCCGAGGCGATATTGACGATATGCCCGCCCTTGCCGGCCTCGACCATCTGCCGGGCGAACAGGCGGCAGCCGTCGATCACGCTCCAGAGGTTGACCCGCAGCAGGCGCTCCCAGTCTTCCGGGCGGGTGTCGAGCATGGCGCCGGCCATGCCGATGCCGGCGTTGTTGATCACCAGGTCCGGGCAGCCGAACTCGCTTTCCACCCAGGTGGCGAAAGCCTCCATCTGCGCGCTGTCGCTGACATCCAGTTGCCGGGCCCAGGCTTCGGCGCCGAGGGCGCGGGCCAGTTCGGCGCTTCGCTCGGCGGCAGCCAGGTCGATGTCGGCGGCCAGCACGCTGGCACCGCGCTCGGCGAACTCCAGCAGGGTGGCGCGGCCGATGCCGCCGCCTGCGCCCGTCACCAGCACCAGCTTGCCGGCGAAGCTGCCGCTGCCGGGGCGCACCCTGGCCAGGCGCAAGGCGCGGCCGGCCTCGGTGCCTTCCAGGTGGTCGACGAATTCCCTGATCCAGCCGGCCAGGCGCTGCGGTTCGGCCAGCAGCTGCCAGTGCCCGGCGGCCACTTCGCGGCGCCACAGGCGCGGCGCCCAGTAGTCGAGCTGCTGGAACAGCTGCGGGCGGACGAAGCGGTCGCGGGTCGGCACGATCAGTTGCACCGGCACCTGGGTCGGCCGTTCGCGGGGGCGGAACAGGCTCTTGATGAAGTTGGCGCGGTAGAGCTTGACCCCGTGCCGGCCATCGGCGGCCTGGGTGGGATTGGGCTGTGCCTGGCGCACCCCTTCCAATCGGCGCAGCAGGGTCGGCCAGGCGCGGGCGAGTCCTGAGCGCCAGAGCAGTTCCGGCAGCAGCGGGGTATGGAAGAAGGCGATGTACCAGGAGCTGAGCAACTGGCCGATCACCCGGCCCAGGGCGCGTGGGCTCTTCTCCTTGAGGCGTGCGCGCATCCAGTGGCCGACATGGTCGAGGCAGGGGCCGGACACCGTGGTGTAGGAGGCCAGCAGCGGCTGGATGCGCGGCTCGGTCACCGCCTCCCAGGACTGGATCGAGCCCCAGTCGTGGGCCACCAGGTGCACCGGGCGCTCCGGGCTGGTCGCCTTGATCACCGCTTCCAGGTCGTTGGCCAGCTTCTCCAGGCTGTAGTCGCGGGTCTTGCGCGGGATATCCGAGGCGCCGGCGCCGCGTACGTCGTAGGCGACGATCTGGTAGTCGGCGGCCAGCTCGCGCACCAGCGGCAGCCAGACCTCGTGGTTGTCGGGGTAGCCGTGCACCAGCAGCAGGGTCGGGCCGGCGGCGTTACCCCAGCGGTAGGCGGCCAGCTCCACCCCGTCGCCCTTCACGGCGAAACGCTGGGGCTCCAGTCGCAGCGGCGCGTTCATGCGGCCACCCGCTTGGCTGCGGCCTGCTGGCGGGCCTGCCAGCGGCGGACGTGGGGCAGGTCGTCGTCCAGCCACCAGGCGCCGTCCTCGGTCACCACCAGCAGCTCTTCGAACTTGGCGCCGACGCCGCGCAATCCCAGGTGCGGCTCCACCGCCCAGAGGCCAGGCGTTGGCGGGTGCTCCGAGCGGCTGTTGCTCGACCAGAGCGGCGACCAGCCCTCGCGGCGGCCGGTGACCAGGGCGTTCTTCGTCAGGGTGTAGATATTGCGCAGGCCGAAGCGGGCGATGGACAGGCCCTGCTGGCGCTCGCCGAGCTTCTCCACCCGGTGGGCCAGCACCTCGAAGGGGTAGGCCTTGTGCCGGGGCAGGGTGCCCTGGCGCGCGCAGAGGCTGTCCACCGCCTGGCTGACCCGGGCCAGCGGCATGCGCTGGCGCACCAGGTCGAGGATCAGTTGGCGATGGTCCATCAGGTCGTCCATCAGGCGCTCCACCAGCAGGTTGCTGCCCAGGGCGCCGGAGTAGCCGATATCCGCCGTGTAGGCGCCGAGGGTGGGCGCGCAGTCGAGGATGAAGGGCATGCCTTCCTCCAGCCGCTGCTTGCCCGGGTAGAAGGCCAGGTTGAACCCGCCCAGGTGGCGCAGGCCGTCGAAGCCCTTGAAGGCCGTGCGCGGGCCGAACCAGGCGAAGGGCTGGTGGAACCAGTCGCGCACGCCGTGATCCTGCAGCCAGGTCTTCATCAGCGCGGCGGCTTCCTTCTCGCTGATGCCGGGCTTCAGTTCGCCGGCGATGGTCTGCGCGCAGCGGTAGGCCAGTTGCTGCACGTTGCGGAATTCGGACAGGTCTTGGGCGGTGAGGGCGGGGGCTGGCATGCACGATCTCCGGTATCGGGACTGTTACATCGGTCGATGTCACGGTCATTCTTGAACAGGAAATCGGCCCTTGGCCAGACGTCGGAGATGGCCGCCGCAGCTGCTGTTACCGCGTTACCCGGCAGACGAAATGCTCGGTCTAGAGCGGCTGGGCTGGATTTTCAGCGCTGCCGTGAAAAGGCGCCCCGGGCAAGTCCAGCCATTGGTTGGGCCGGGCGGGGTGCTGTTGTTGGGTTGAGAAGGGCGGGGCTATGATCCGGCCCATGAAAAATGTCCCCTCCTTTCTCAGCAAACTCCTCGACCAGGCCGCCGAAACCCCGGCCGCGCCGGATGCCGAATACACGGTGGATGAACTGGCCCGCGAGGCCGGTACCACGGTGCGCAATCTGCGCGCCTACCAGGATCGCGGCCTGCTGCCGCCGCCGGAGCGGCGCGGGCGGGTTGGTATCTATAACGGCGGGCATCTGGCGCGGCTGCGGCTGATCGGCCAGTTGCTGGAGCGTGGCTACGGTATCGCCAGCATCCGCGAACTGCTCGAAGCCTGGGAGCAGGGCCGCGACCTGGCTCACGTGCTGGGCCTGGAGCAGGCCATAGTTGGCGCCTGGAACCAGGTGGAGCCGACCCGCCTGGGCTTCGACGAAGTGCAGGCACTGTTCGGCGCCGACCTCACCGACGACAACATGGACCGCGCCCGTGAGCTGGGCCTGATCGAGTTCGCCGGCGACCACCTGCGGGTGCTCAACCCCCGGGTGTTCGGCGCCGGGGTGCAGCTCTACCGCTCGGGGATTCCCCTGGATGTGCTGCTGGACCAGTTCGCCGCCATCCGCCGCCAGGTGGAGCCGGTGTCGGCCGGCATCGTGCGGATGATCGTCCAGCACCTGGTCAACCCGCTGCTTTCCGGCAGCCTGCCCCACGTCAGCGAGCTGGACGAGCTGAACCGCCAGTTGCTGGCCCTGCGCCCCCTGGTGGAGCAGGTGGTGGACAGCGAACTGGCCCGTGGCCTGCAGCTCTCGGCGAACCAGGAGCTGGGCGAGCGGGTGGGGGAGTTGTTGAAGGGCTTTCTGAAGCCCTGAAGCATGGGTGCCCGCAAGGTGGATAGCGCTCTTCCATCCACCATCCCGGTGGAAATCCGCCACGCGGATTTTCACCCTACGGGACGTTAACTCAACGCAGGCTCACATGCCGGCTGATCAGCGCCCGCAGGGCCGCCGGC